>WLWD01000781.1_pt1 | contig 130933 bp, 85 predicted proteins | sample 6712731 | NCBI WGS metagenome assembly WLWD01 (sample SAMN12718690, study PRJNA576275) | sponge metagenome | isolation source: marine sponge | host: Mycale hentscheli | place: New Zealand: South Island, Marlborough, Capsize Point | collected 2014-11-01 | reverse complement strand
TAAATCAATTGAATTTTTTTTAAAAGTATTAAATAAGCCGAGTGAACGGTTAGGTCAATTATATCGGGAACGGCTGAAGCTATGATGATACAACTTGGAGAACTCAATATCTGGATGCCAACAACTCTTATAAGTGCAAAAAAAATATTTTTTTGATGGTCACATTTAAGCAAACAAAATGGTGTGTTGGGCAATATTTTGTCATATAACTATACTTTCATACAAGGAGGGGGAGGGGGGGGGGGTTTCCTAGCGAAAATTCCCTTCCTGGCAAAACTATTTTTAACTGCACAGCATTAATGCATGAGCAGTACAATGAAGAATATTACTCGTCTGATTTGTTGCATTTACACTCATTAAGTCAACAGATTTGTCTCCAGTATAAAATAATATAAGTGGTGATAATTACCACTTCAATTTGATATTTCTCACTCAATTAAACTTGGCAGGTAGATGATACTCAGTCTATGAATGTTGACGAGCCTGATGAGTCATGTTTGCAAGAGCCACAAGAATGGAGTGATCAGCGATCTGAAGTAAGATTTTATTATGAATGTGGTGTGTTACAATTTGTTTGTTTTTTTAACTGAATTTTTTTTTTCCAAAACACAAAAATCAAAAGAAAAAAGATTTAAAATGTAACCACTGTAATTACGTGTATGTGGAAAATTGTTACTGCACTGAATTATCATGGGGAAAGTGAAATAGGATGGCTTTACGCTAGTACTCAGCAGAGTGGGAAAACTGTGTGGCTATTGTTAGTCACAGTTTATTGTGAGAATTTTTGTGTTAGGTTAGGGGTTAGGTAATTCACCTGTACTCTGATTAATTGCACCACTATGTGTCAGTTGACTGTTAGCACACGTGCTGTTGTCATTCATTAATTCTGTCACTCTTCTGTCAACAGTGGTTCTTGCTGGGCCATCATCTAGGCACTGAAAGTCTAGTGAAATTTCATTAATTTATAAGGCAAACTGTCAGAATTTTTATTTTGAATATTCCTCTAGAGCAAAAAAGTTTAGTTTTGCCTGTGCAGGTTAATGGGAGTAGCTAGTCACCTGACCCTCCCACTTTAGCCCAGTTGATAGGTCTTGATAAATTATATGCTAGCATTAACATAATAGGTAACCAAGAGCAGAATAGCATAATAGATAACAAAACAACAACAACAACAACAACGAAAAGGAATGATACAACTTGCTTTATTAAACAAGCAAGTTACTGTATTATAGAATGTTTTGAAATTTTGTGTTTATGCGCATTTTTTTTTTTTTTTTTTTGCTACCAAGAACATTTCAAGGACCCTATTTTCATGCTCTTTTGCTTTTACATAAATATGAGTATTAGTACGGGTAACCATGCTGTTTATATCTAATAGCACAGGCTACCTGTGCTATCACTCACTAATAGTAGGCCAGCTTTTAAAAAAGTCATTAGCAATTGTAGCTACACTGTATCGTTCAGTCACTATCTCCTTATTTCAGGATTAGCTTCTGCTGGAACTTTGTTTTCAATGTACGGCTCCTCCTAATCTGTTGAAAAACATTCTGTCTAATTTGGGCAGAGCTTCTGTGATAAAGAATGACATTGTCTCCAACTAGAAACTACTCGAACTGTATGTTTCCAAGGTTAACGCTGCATGCGTGCATACTTACCCGTACTATTTCACTTAGCTACTGTGGTATTTCACTTAATTTTAATTAATGTACTACTTTCTTGCAGCAAAACAAATTTGTGATCAATACATACAGTCAAGTATACTTTTTTGTATTTGAAAAGCTCAACTAGTTATCTCAGAGACATGCACATATGACATAGCATGATGATTAGTGGTGGAAGCAGTCAAACATTTAAACCTCTATTATAGTGGCTTCTGAAGTTTGCTTCAGGCCATAGGCACACAAAGTGACATTGAGGTGTATCTGTATATACCCCCACAGAGTAGTCTACCCTCCTTGTGGCAGGTTATACAACTGAGAACTGGGTGGACTGTAACTGGAGTCATGTTTCACACACTTCCTAGCTGACTTGGTAATTAAACCATTTAACAATTATGCTTATGTTTACTAATTACTACTTCTATAGAAAGCACCATTGTGTACTTATTTGTGTATGTATGTGTGTGTGCATGTGCTTGTGTGAGTGCATGTGTGTATACAGGTCTGTGAGTGTTTGTGTGTGTGTGTGCTTGTGTGTGTTCTTGCGTGGGTGTGCAGGTGTGTGTATGCGTTGTTTTTTTTTGTGTGTGTGCTTGTGTGGGTGCAGGTGTGAGTGTGTGTGCATTTGTGTGTGTGCGTGCTTGTGTGCGTGCATGTTTGTGTGTGCGCGTGCTTGTGTGTGTGCTTGTGTGTGTGTGCGTGCTTGTGTGTGTGTGTTTGTGCATGTGAGTAAATGTGTGTGTTTGTATTCATGTGAGTTGTTATTATGGGTGTATATTGAGTGTGTGTAGATCTTCATCATACCTGTGTCATGTGTGTTCGTGTTGTATGTGATTTGCTATGATTTTGTAGTGTCTAAAACTAGTGGTGCGCTCTAATAGCACAAAATAGCGAAGCGAGTGATGCATGTTCCCTGTAATTGCAGCTATTCCATGCATACTTGGTGTGGCTAGGAACATTTAATGGCTTTTCAAAAAGAAAGATTCTTTACCTTGCTACCTGTTTCCGTTTCGTTTTAGCTCTCATCCTCCTTGCCCTGTCTTTTTCATTTCTTATCTCTCTCCTTACTAATTTTTCTTCTGGAGTTTCTAACGCCCTCAAAGCTCTTGACCGAGCGTTTCTAACGTTTTTGTCTCTCTTTCGCAGAATTTGTTTCACTGGGCATCGCTACTTCGTACGGCAGGTAAACAAAACAAAATGTTGCTAAGAAGGCTACCCGGCCCGCGCAAGAGCGTAGGAGAAAATGTGCACACGTACGCCGACGCAAGAACAAAAACAATTCCTAGACCTAAAAAAAAAATAACTGCGGAATGATAAATAAGTCAGCTCCGCTCGCTTCGCTGAATTAAAGTGGATATTGATTAAAAACTGAGTTATAATTGTAATTACAAAGAGTTTAGTACAGTTAATCCATTCAATTGTCTGCCAAAAGCGGTTCTCAATAGAGTTTCCTTTTGGTCATCATATTTTTGTTTCATTTTGTATTGGTCATACCCTTTGTATTATATTCTGGTAATTTCTAGATCTATAAAATGGTATATCTAAATACAATTTTTTAAATCGAAAGCTTTGCTGTTAAATAAAAAATTTTTTTTCATTTGCGAAACAGTATGAGCATCAGTGGGATAACTGTCTTGTATCTGTCAGTGGAATAACTGTCGTGCATCTGTTAGTGAGACCAACAATACTAATCTGGTTCCACATTTACACCATTGTATTGCAATTTAATTAAAAAGTTGGTTTAATTATTTTTGTACTTTCTGAGTAAGTGGAACTTTTCAAGGAAGAATAACAGTCAAGTAGTAAATAGGTTTGGGGGTGGGGGAGTTGAGGAAAATAATTACCTCATCTAAAATCCGAATGTGGTCACTAATGTGGGAAGATTTTTTTAATGTTTGAATTTATAGCTACTCTACCATGGTAGTGCAATTTTTGGAATCTTGGGTGAAAAAATAGATTTGCTAAGTTCATCTTTAACCATTGAATTCATTCTGAAATAAACCAAGTATTGTGCTATTAATTTAATGTATGCAATTATGTGTTTATTTAGTTAAGCGCAGGTGGAGATTCATCTCGTGATTTTCTGTCAACTACATCTGTGAACCCGTGGCATCCATCTCTCATTAACACTGACCTCGAAGGCTCATCTGATGACAGTTCAGTGAGTGAGGCAACTGAGTCTTGTAGCAGCCTTTCATTACCATGTGATGATGGCATCCAACATCTAGAGGAAGCAACACCTGAAGCATCTTTTGATTCTGCAAAAATAGTCCAGACCTTTGCTAAACAGCCTTCTTCTCTGAATTCTGGGTACAAGCTGGTTTTTGACAACATAGACAAGAATGTCAAGCCACGATACATGAGATGTGATGCCCAGACCCAGTCTCTGCATTATGTGCAGGTATATGGAGTGAAAGACAGAATTGACTATTCATCATTTACATCAGAACAGAAGACTGAGATAGAAGTATTTTCCATTCTTCCGAATTCAGAAGATTATGATGCTGTCAAGAAAAATTTTACTGTATTGATTTCCAGAATAATGCACAAGCATTTAGCATTTTTTGGTGATGACTTCAAGAAACTCATCCCACAACATATTCGTCACGAATACAGTGCTGAAATGAGTACAAAGTCTGAAGTGGTAAGTGCAATATTTATGTGAGTCAGTCAGGTAAAGTGTCTTTAAACGTGGGTTGTAGTTTATTGCATTTTTACTCCTAATTGTATTAATAACATGTATTTAATTTCTTAAAATTTGTAATGAGTGACTATATTTCATGGTATTTAATTGCCCCAGGTTCCACTTGGAGTACTAGATGAGAATGAGTGCTCGTATGAGGGAATGACTGCAATATTGGATTGGATACATAAGTACATACCAGCCAAATGTGTCGACATGAAAGATAAGATTCCAGGAAGTGATCTTGAGAGGGAGAAGATATTTATTCCAACTCTTGTTGGTGGAGATCTTCTATCTACTGTGAGAGCAAGGGGTGCTTTGTACATTAGAGGTGGAAGTGAATTAGAAGAAGATCGGTTGAAGGGGATCTTACCAGTTTCCGAGGATTGGCATGGAAAAGTTTGCTTCATGGAGGTAACTAGAATGAATGTGTTGTAAATTCAAAGATGTGCTGAATTCAATGCCAGAACAACCAGGTGTTACATAGTTCTAAGAAGTGACAACATTTACATGATCTGTGTGTATAGCATCTTGTAAGGACTAATACATAACTCACATAATATTCTGCTTTTAATTTTTTTTTGATTATTTATTTCATTTTTGTATTTGTGTTATGTTTGCCATTTCATCACATATAACTGTATTACATTTTGTTTGTTTTGTGTATGTGTTTATTTGTTTTTTTTGTTTTTTTGTTTTTTAATTTGCACAGGCGATTTGGAATCTTCTGTTCAAGACAAGATCGTCTATGGAAAGAGGTACTCTGTACCAATTGCGGAACTTGATTGACCGCAGAAATGTGACGACTAAGGTCAAGTCTGACGTTAATGCTGCTGAAGACTTTCTAGAAACTGTCGTGGAGGGTTATATAGTTGCTGCTGTGATGAAATACCTAAACATGAAATCACTAGATGACTTCCCTGATGAAGATATTGTACCGCCCAACACCTGGATGGAAGACGACTCGATTCGTGCAGCAACTATAGAGAAGGTCTCCAAATATGTTGTAGACAGCTATGTAGATCTGGAAACTGTGTTCAAGGAATCGGATGAAGCTACTGAACCTGGCACTTCATATGACTATACATGCGAAGTTATTAGTCTTGGGCTTTTGTTTCTTGGATTCAAAGATGCCATCAGAGAAGGTGACGGGGACAGAGTTTTATGTGGGTGGAAATATCTTATGCTTATATGGAAGGCCACCGGACACAAAAACTACTCCATTGAAGCCTTCACTATGCTGACCCAATACCACCTACTATTGCCAAAGAATTTGGCTGCACAGCTCAAGTGGTCCCGATTTATCAACGTTCATGGGAAGCCTGGTCATAACATTAGCTGTGACCTTCATATGGAACATTTAAATCGTATTGTGAAGACCGCAATTGAGGGTTTAGGGGCAAATAAATCGAAGAAAGCAATAGTCAGGGCAGGTAGAGCTGTTGGATCTCTAACTGGCTTCATGAATTCTTTTGACAAGGAAATTGGAGTATGTAAACCCAGTGGAAAACACTCAGACAAGTCCAGAGACAGAGACTTGGTCAAGATCGTTGACGAACTTCTGCTTCAAGATGGACAAATTTTTAATAAGGATACGACCTACCAGCACAAGTCCTTCACCAATGTAAGGAAAAATATTATTAAAAATCTGAGAGAAAAGAAAGTGAAAGAGTGGATTATAGATAGACTTCCAACTGCACTTTTAGAATTATAGTATATCACACACTCGGTGCTATTGTTACTGTTGTTGTTTTTCTGTTGTTTTATAAATTCACTCCACCAAAGTTATTGGCCAAATATCTAAATTAATTAAATTAAAATTAATAACAAATTACTGTAACTTTATGTCTTTAATTTGAAAGTATTAATCAAATTGATATTGGTATAGTTTACTTTCACAGCATAAACGGACATTGAATGAAGTGACAATTTCCACATTTACATGTTGACCTACAGACATCACAACAAATACATGCTGTAAACTCAGTAGGAAGTAAAGAGGTCTCACTAGGCGGAAAGTCACGATATAAAATAGAGCGTCTGCAAACTGACTTGTTCTGACAGTACTCTATCATTTGTTCTGAAGTGAATCGCCTGTCTAAGTCACGTGGTTGTTTGATGATAAATGATATAGCTTGTTTTCCATCCCTTCCAGCCCTGCCACTTTCTTGTACATACGTTTCCGCATCCTGTGGAAGACCCCAGTGAATTACTTGGTGAATATCTGGGCAGTTCATGCCCAAACCAAATGCCCCAGTAGCAATTAACACCCTTAATGGAGATTCGCTTGAAAATTGTTCTATAATCTTCTTCTTCACCGATGAGTGTGTACAGTGAGTGAACATGTCCACAACTCGAAACTTTACATAATCTGGTGAATCTGGCGGTTCTAGCCAATGATCTCCAAGGGTTATTTTAAAAAATTGATGTATATTTATTACATCTCTATAGCTGCGGCAAAAAATGAGTGTTCTATCCATTTTCTTGTTTTTCACTAAAGCCTCACAGATAGCCTTAAATGAAGAAGCAATACCATTAGAAGGCTTGTCGCCTACACAATATAGAATGTTATGTTTGAACGGGGGAACATACACTATATGAGGCCTCTGCATGCATAAACTATTAACAATATACTTCCGAGTGCTAAGGGTGGCTGTGGCAGTGAGTGCCATAAGATGTACTGTATCGGGCACTATGCTCCGAACTTCACTCAAATGGGAGAAATCCTTCCTGAAAGTATCACCCCTAATATGTCAAACAAAAAAATCATTAAAGACTAAGATGATATAGATATCTTACCATTTCTTCACGCAGTGTGCCTCATCCACAATCATTCCAACCAAGTTTTCCCTAAAGATATTGGTAGATAAAGTGTGCTTCCAGGTTGTACCACTGAACAGTGCCTCTGGACTCATCAGTATCACTTGGAACTTTCCTTCTCTGATCCTTTCTTTGTCTTTGGTCATCTTCACATCACTTACATACACTGCTGAAGTTCCAAAAGAATGTATAGTAGCCACTTGATCTTCCATTAATGCAATTAATGGAGATATAACAAGGATCATTGACTTCTTTTCCACACCACGAATAATGTCAAACACACCAGGAAGCAGGATATAGCACAAGGATTTTCCAAACCCTGTTGGAAGGGAGATGAAGACATCTTTTCCTTTGGTAAATTGGAGAATACTATCCTCTTGTTCTTGTTTTAGTGTGTATCCAAACCCAGAGGCTACTTCACCAATCACAGCTTTCAATTGCACATCGGACATTTCACTATTCCACTCCACACACTCAATATAGACTTTTAACCCAGTTATGCGGAGCAAATGAACTTTACGAAAATAGTGCACGCGAATGATTTAACTCAATGGAATGTAAACAAACCGCGGCAAATGTCCAGATTAATTGCATTCCAGCATCACCAAACGCATACGTTCGGGTCACCAGACCCTTACCTGAGCGGAGCGGTTGGGTAAAGGGTTTGGCGCGCCAGACTATACGAAGACGTCATCAGGGTATAGTCGAAAACTCTTCAATTCTTTTAGTCGTTCGGGGCTAACGTACGCTGGTAAGGTTAACCCATCATTGTTGTATAATCTGTGCTCCTGAAGCATCTTCACCTCCAAGCTGACGCCCACAAGATTGGCGGAGCTCGAACGAGAGCGAGAGGGGCGGGGCGTGTATAACTATACCAGACCACACCTACCACACTTACAGCACTAACGCGCATCACAAGCAGCGCACTTTTGCGCAAGGTGTTCACGTAATACACAGCGACTTCTTAGCTTCCCTCTCCAGGCCCGTACCCAGGGGGGGTTCAGGTCAGTTCAGCTGAACCCCCCCTTCAAATTAATGAGATTCATAGTCACACCTTTTGACTTCATCAACACGCCTTTGCTATGACTGGGCTGTTAAAATTTACAAGTCTTTGGTTTTCTCATGTACCCCCATTATGTGCCAGCACCGGCATCTAGTCACACTAGCTATAATACTACCAGCTGTAGTGACCTTTACCTTTAGCAATGAAGAGGCAGAAAAGTATCACGTCATATTTTAGTTAAAAAGTGTCTGGCACCAATATTGAGAAAGAAGGTAGGCATTTAGTTTAAGCTCAGTAACGTCATAAACTTTTTTTGTATGTACTTTTTGTGATATGTACTTTTTGTGATATCAATTGATAAAATTAAAAGTCGGTGTAGCTGATCAAATTTTCCTATGTAACTCACTATAATTTTTGAACCCCCCTTTTAAAAAACCTGGGTACGGGCCTGCTCTCCCTAGGGCTTCCTCCTCAGGATCAGGTTGGTTATCAGTATAATTCCTCAAACACATGATTTAGCTTGTATGTAATTGGTGAGTGAGCCAGACACTTACAGGGGTTACACAATCAAGATTACGTGGTGTATTTATTTTAGCTAATGATGATTCAGTCATTCTCGGCTGAAATAATTACAATAATAGGAAATGTTCTCGTTGTAATTAAAACTTAACCCAGTTAAGTTTTAATTAACATAATATTGGCTGTTAGAACGAGAAAATTAGCTCTTATTTATTAATTATTTTTTTTACTATTAATATGGAACATGTGACCTCTATTTTTGCCCACGTCACTAGTTACATAAGTTGGTAAATTGTCTTGATAAAATAAAGAAATGGATCTACCGAACAGTGAGTGGCGGGTCCAAGCTAATTGGAGCAGACCTAAATGCATGAACTTTTTTGTTTTATTGGCGAGTGAGTGAAGCGAGCGAGACAGTATCAGGGGTGGATAATGCAAAATTGGGTATATGTTATATGTATGTATGTATGTATGTATGGTACGTATGCCCTTTAAACGCGCGCGCGGGGAACTTTTTTTCTCCTAAAAACACGGCTTTTTTAGGCTTGACCCCAGTTTATTCTGAAACTACAGCATTAAGCAAGCCTTACTTTATACTTAAGCTCCGAAGTGTGAGAAAATTCCTGCAAAAACGCTTTTTTTTCAAGAAACAAAAAGTTGATTCGACCGGTTACTATGGCATTGAAGACCCTTTTCCAGACTTAATTTCAAAACTTCGCCGTTTTTTAGGGGGATACGGAGTGGCAGCAGCCAAAAGTATTCTTGACTTTCACTCTGTAGAGAAAGTGGAAGATCTTGCAAGGATGATCATAGTGAACTTTATGAGATTGCCAAAAACTACAACAGCAACACTTCTCAAGATTTACTTGAAACCAATACTACCACTAATGTTGATGGTGTTTACGTTTATGCTACAGACCTGTTGTCACTAGGATTAGTGTGGCATGGATTCCATGATGCTATTCGTGAAGGGGATGGAAACAGAATTTTACGATACTGGAAAATATTGCTAGTAATTTTTAAATGCACTAATTGTGGGGCCGCCCTCCAAGGGGTTGGGTGAGATCCCAAGAGAACAACAGAGAAGAGTCAAGAGAAGAGAAAAGAAGAAGTCAGAGAACATTTGAGAACTAGAATTGTGTGTATCAGTAGTTGGATGTCATGTCATAATAGTGTATCAATTGTTGTAGGTCAAGTCATGGTTTATTGTAATTTCAGTTGAGTTTTATGTCAGCCGTATCCGGTCGGTAAAGTACCTCCCGGATGCGGGTTCGTGAGCATGCGTAGTCCAGAACTTAAAGGGGCTGCGTATTGTACATTGTGTCAGTTCAGTCTTAGTTTAAGAATTAATGCTTTTAAAAGTTTATACGAGTGTCTGTCACGGATCAGCTTAGCTGTACCCTGGGCCTCGGTGAGCTACTGGACTCTGGTGGCAGTGATACCATCCCATCAGTTCGACGGGTCTCGATTCGTGGAGTGTCTGCGTTTCCCTTCGAGCTTTCGGGATAACCCCCTTTCTGTCTGCCTACCGCGGAACGTTCGGGATTAAAACCCCGAGCAACCCCACACTTGGCAGCAGCGGTGTTGGAGACTTCTGTCTATCTACGCCGTCGGAAGGCTACTAACTGTTCTGTGTTGTATTGTTGTTGTTTTTTCTTATTGTTACCCGCTACACGTGGCTGTTGTATTATTTTTGTTTTTTGTTTTCTGTTCTCTACAGGTCTCAGAAGTCTTTCTGTGTCTCTGGACTGGAGTGGATGTCTAGGAGAGCACGGTTGGAGAGAGCTTGTAAGAGAAAGGCAGCTTCTGGAATATCAGAGGAGCGTGAGTTGGGTAGTTCGGTTTTTGAGGATTCTTTAGTGAGTCAGGCGGTTCCTGCTGCGGTAGGAAGTGAGAGTAGTGTATTGGCTGGCGATTCAGGGTTTGGATTGAGTAAGAAGAGAATGGCAGACGGGAGTGAGACCACGATTAGTGTGCTGCGTGAAGAATTGGAGGGTACGGAGGATCGAGAGGAGAGATCTCCTGAACTTTCTGAGAGTGTAGATGAGGATGAGGCTGTGGGTGAGACGAGTACGAGAGAACTCATGAAGCTGTTCCATGGTTTCATGAAGAACAATGGCAAAGGCTAGTGGGTCTAGTGACACGCTTATGGATAAGGGAAGGATGGTGGATGGTATTCCCCCATACAAGGATGATGCTGAGATCAGCAAGTTTGTTAGGACATTGGAGACAGAGTTGAGGGAGATAGGGGTTAGTAAGGGGCAATACAAGAGGGTTTTGCTGTCCAAGCTGACGCCAAAAGTGAAAGAGAGGATGGCAGATGTCATTGACGAGTCTGCCTGTACATATGACTGAGAGATTGAAGGGAAAGTTGTTAGAGAGAATAGGACTTAGTAGAAGGGATTTGGAAATCAAGATGTTTAACGATTTGGAGGAGGACTGTAGAGGGATGGATAGAGAGGCTAGGTATAAGCACATAGCTAAAGGTTCTTATTGATAGGTGTGGGTATGGTTGGGAGTTGCGCTGGCCCTCTGCTCAGTTACTCATAAATGCAGCCCAACGCAACACGGTATCCGCTGCCACCAGAGTTCTCCCCAAGCCCCTTGACAGACTTTGATATAAAATCGTAATCTTAAAAGATGGGAACAAGGACAGAACTGAACTAGCCACGTGCGCAGGCAGACTTTAAATAGTTCAGGGTCCACCCACGCACGGAATGACATGACGAGACACCAACGTAAGTACTCACAACAACGCACACCAATAAACATTCAAGTCCACACAACTACGCACACCAATAAATAAACTAAACTCTAAGACACGCACACTGATACACAAAGTAAATAATTAATGCTCAATAATACACACACACAATGTTCCCTGTTCTTTATCTTCTCTCTTCTTGCTCTTGCTCTTTCTGATCTTTCTCTTCCTTCTCCTTCACCAGACCCACATCTCCCCCGCCTAAGCTTGGAGCCGGCGACAAGCTGATACCACCAGGGTCTGGTTCGTTCTTCTTCTTGTCCAGGCACCATGATTGTCTCGAGAAACCATCCGCATTCCCATGTTGAGCACCCGGACGAAACGTAATCTTGATCGGACGATCTTGCAGGGCAAGGGCGAAACGTAGCAGTCTCTTGTTCAATCCCTTTCCAGACAGCAATGCCAGACATGCCTTATGGTCTGTAACAATCTCCACAGGCTTTGCATAGACGAGCCTCTCGAAATGTCGAAGAGCAGCCACGATGGCCAAACTCTCGAGCTCCGTGATCGAATAGTTTCGTTCAGCAGGACGAAGTTGTCTGCTGAAGAACGCGATTGGAAGTTCTTCTCCATCTCTCACACCGTGAAGACAGGCACCGATCCCGTCCCCGGACGCATCCGTATATAGTTTCAGGTCATCATCAGGACTGAGGGTATACAACAACACATTAGCGCACAAGGATTGTTTCAACTTACCATATGCGGCATCCATCTCTCCCGTCCAAGCCACCAGATGCGGAGCCCGGAGAGAGGTTGAAGGAGTCAGAAGAGAGGATAAATTGCCAAACCCCTTAACAAACCTCCTGTAATACGACATGGCTCCTAGAAAAGCCCTCAAGTCTTTCTTAGACTTAGGCTTAGCAAACTCTCTCAAAGCTTTGACTCTACTCTCTGGAACAGACATTCCTCCACCACCAATCCTATGACCCAAATACGTCAGATACCTTCTCCCAAACACACACTTCCGCTTCTTAATTTTCAACCCAGCATCACCTAAACATTTAATCACTCTTCTAACATCAGCCAAATGATTCTCCCAACATTCACTAAAAATGACTACGTCATCTATATAATTGCAACACATACTCTTTACAGGTTCCAGCACACTCTCAACTGCTGCTTGAAAAACAGCAGGAGCGTTCTTTAGCCCGAAGGGCATACGAACGTAACGATATTTGCCCAGAGGACAGACAAAGGTCGTCAACTCACTAGACTCAGGTTCCATTTCTATCTGGTGGAAACCAGAAGTCAGATCTAATGTGGACAGACATGAACAATTGCCCACTTTCTGGAGTATCTCCTCCAGAGATGGCACCCAATGCCTCACTAGGGGCGTCACCAAGTTCAGTTGACGGAAGTCTACACAAATGCGCACAGACCCATCCTTCTTCCGAACCGGGACTAAGGGGGAAGACCATAAAGAACTGGACTTCACAATAATTCCATCCCTTAACAATTTCTCAATCTCCTCAGATACAGCTTGTTCTATACCCACTGGTATGTTCCTCCCTTGCTGGGAAACAGGAACAGCATGTTCGGTCAACACGATTCTACACATAACATTCTCACACAGGCCAGGGGTTTCACTAAAGAAATCACTCATCTCATCTAACAAACATTCCAACTCTCTACCATTAAACCCAGGACACTTATCCTTGGACAATAAGGGCGAACATTCCAACAAATCATTACCAATGCCCGTGTCCTCAGCCACCAAGGTGACTGCATTCACTTCCACAGGTCTAGGTGAATAATCCTTCAAATTATTAATGTGAGCAATTTTCACAGGATGCCCATCTCCCTTCGAAACTTTGTAGGTGACTCGGGACACCCTTTCTACCACTTGGTAAGGCCCTTCCCACGAAGCCTGCAGAGCAGCGTGGAGGCCAGGAATTCTCATTAGAACACTATCTCCCACACTAACACATCTATCTCTCTTTCCTTTATTGTAAGTATACACTCTAGATTCCCGTTGTTTTGCTTCCGTAGCACAGGCCACGTCATGCAGTGTGCTCAACTGGTCATGCAATTTAAGCAACCATTCCTCAACATCCATTCCCTCAAACACATTATCACACCAACCATGATACAAAATATCCAAAGGACCTGCTACCTCCCTACCAAACACTAAACGGTGAGGCGAAAAACCAAGGTCTCTATTTGGTATCTGCCTAATGGCAAACAAGGCCAAGGGCAGAAACTCCACCCAGTCAATACCGGCGTCCAGGGCCTTAGCCAACATAGGCTTCAGGGTCCCATGGAGCCGCTCGACCACGCCATTGGACTGTGGGTGGTATGGAGAAGACTGCACAGAGTCAATCCCCAACATGGCATAGGTATTGGTCATCAATTTAGAGAGAAATATCGTCCCTCGGTCAGACAAGACCTTGAGAGGGATGCCTGTCCTAGCAATAATTTGGACGAAGGCTTGGGCAGCTTCCTCAGCCGAGGCAGTCCTCATGGGGACAGCGTCAGGCCATCTGCTTGCCAAACACGCGTACGTGAACATATACTTGGCACCGCGCCTCCCTTTGGGGAGGGGGCCGACCAAGTCCACAGCCACAGACTCAAACGGAACACACAAGATTCTCCTTTCAACCATCAGGGCTTTCTTATTCCCCGAACTATTTACCCTTAAACAAACATCACAAGATTTGACAAATCTCACGATATCACCATGTATCCCAGGCCACACAAAACGAGAACCTAGGACACGCCTCATCCCACGTACACCAATGTGGGCTGTGTTGTCATGTGCCAGCGTTAAAGCCTTGGCACGTTTGGAAACTGGGAGAACGATTCTAACATTCTCAATACCACCGTCGTCTACAGACTTATGAACTAGAACACCATTATCAGCCCAAGAATAGCCATTCATGGACTTATCCGCCAGACTCCTCAGAGGAGCTAGGGAACTGTCACTCACCACATCTGAAACAAACAACTCAACACCTGAAGTGTCACACTGCTTAGGACAAACAAGTTCAGAATTGACTTCACTATTATTCACTTTAGGAGGAGAGACCTGGCTAGACTGCACAACTTCCATGTTTTCTTCAGAAACTTCGCCAAGCTCAACCCCCGAAGCATTACTATCAGCAACCGAAGCAATATCATCTACCTTCTTCTTCCCTGCTACACCATCAAAACCTGTATCAATGTTAGCCAGTCTCTCAAACTCCTCAGTGAAACTCACTGGACTAGCCTCAATCACATCAGAAACACAATTATCTTTTACACACTTCCTCTCACGTCTACTCTTAGATCTAGTAACGACCTTGACTGTTGCACTTCTCTGGATGTCACCATCGCCCTGAGAGGTCTTACAAGCCTCCTGCAGGGTAGTGACAGAGCCAGCATCACTAGGTGATGTCTGAATGCCCGAGGTATCATCGGGATGCCCTGCCCCTCGTGCCCTGGGAGGGGCACTTGAGGCAGCATCCAGAAGAAGCTTAGATGCCATTTGGCCGTCCATGGGGACGGAAAACAGTACTTTGTTACATACATCATCCTCATGGGCCACAGCTACAACAGAAATGAAGGACTTGCCTCCAAACTCAAAGTCAACTTCAGCTGTCTGGAGTGACTTGGTTTGACCATTCCACCCCTTTACATTCACTCTCTCATCTAATAACTGGTTTTCATACACGAGACAACCGGGAACAATAGTAATTTCTGCCCCGGTGTCAGGGACAATTAAACACTCAAGTCCATTCACCAGACCTTTAACATGGGATGTCCCTTCCTGAACTGCCACAAGATTGGCGTTGTATGTTCTTCTACCCTTCTTAACTTCAACTTTCTTATCACTTTTACCATCAGATTTGGCACCACTACTACCCTGCTTGCCCCTGTGAGGGCAATCAGGTACTTTGTGCCCAGGCTCATTGCATGAGTAGCATACGACCCTAGGACTGCCAACACTTTGCTCACTATTTCCCTTGAATCTACAGTCATAAGCACGATGCCCATACCTCTGGCAGACATAACAACGAATCCCTCTATACCCAGAACTGAAATTGGGATTACTAACCGGTCTACTAACAACTGGGGTCTCTGGTTCAGCTGTTTGGAAAGACAATGCAACCCTGTTGAGATCTTTAAAAGACCCAACCTCGCGCGCATCCATCAAGGAGCGTTGATTGGCCGGCCGTGAGGCCCTGTAAATGGCCATGGCGAAGAAGAGCAGCACGTCAGCTTTGTCGACGGTAGCCATGTCAACAGAATCTACGAGACCTTTCAAGTAAGCATACGATTCAGTGGAATTCATCGATTTCGTAGCGTTACTAAATTCAGCTATAAGCTTGACTCCTAGAGCAGTACGGCTGGAGCCTAAGCTTTCGACAAGAAGTTCCTTAAGCTCAGCATAGGATGTATGCGCTCGGTCTATGGAAGCGACGCAAGCTGTACTGGTCTTGGACTGCAGCTTTTGCAGCAAAACAGTTTTGAAGCGAGCTCTGGGGCAGCCTAAGTCGGACAGGTCTGCCTCTAACTTCATAATGTATTTAACAATATCTACACCATCTTTGTGGGGCGCCAAGGCAGCAATTTGCCTATTAAGATCACCCCCTGCACTATCACCTGAGGCCCCACTAGAGGACCCCATATGTCTCATAGCCTGAGTAAACTGCTGCATAAAACTTCTCATCAGGCTAGAGTCACTGTCACTGATCACAGGATCAGGTTCAGCATTACTCCTGGGAACAGCAAAATTTTCTCTCTCCCCACCAAGGGTACTAAACTCCCCAAAACCAGAATTCTCCTCAACATCTCTCAAATCACCAGAGTTCTCCGTCATTTCGGATGCACTCTCACCCTCAGAAATAATACCACGATTCAAAAACAATTGCCTACTCAAAACCAAAGGTTTACCAGGTCCCTCAACCAAAGTACTACTGGAATCAGACACAACAGACTCCCTATCAAGACTCTCAGATACACGAGACACGTCCCTGGACTTCCCGCTATCCTTATCACCACTCTTTACCCTCACCTTGTCAGGCAAAATACTCTGAGAACTGTCAGAACCCAACTCAACTCCTGAATCAGCACTATATTTGCTTCGACAGACTCTGACCTTCCTCTCTCTCCGGTTCATCCACACCAGTGACCTGAACACAAAGAAACAAACAACAGCACACAGCAATCTCAACAATAACGGCAACCAATGCAAACAATAAAACCCTTGTCAAACTCCTGAACAGTGTCTGGCTCGACGTAGTGCGATCCCGAAGGTTAAATCGGCAGAGACGCAGTTCCGAAGAGTCGGATGAGCACAGAAGAAGACGCAACTGATAACTTGGAGCACAACCGTCTGGTCGATGACGTGAAGCACCACCGCTGCCGCCAATTGTGGGTATGGTTGGGAGTTGCGCTGGCCCTCTGCTCAGTTACTCATAAATGCAGCCCAACGCAACACGGTATCCGCTGCCACCAGAGTTCTCCCCAAGCCCCTTGACAGACTTTGATATAAAATCGTAATCTTAAAAGATGGGAACAAGGACAGAACTGAACTAGCCACGTGCGCAGGCAGACTTTAAATAGTTCAGGGTCCACCCACGCACGGAATGACATGACGAGACACCAACGTAAGTACTCACAACAACGCACACCAATAAACATTCAAGTCCACACAACTACGCACACCAATAAATAAACTAAACTCTAAGACACGCACACTGATACACAAAGTAAATAATTAATGCTCAATAATACACACACACAATGTTCCCTGTTCTTTATCTTCTCTCTTCTTGCTCTTGCTCTTTCTGATCTTTCTCTTCCTTCTCCTTCACCAGACCCACAGAGACTATAGGAGTGGGTGCAGGGAGACTATAGCAATGGGTGCAGGGAGACTATAAGAGTGGGTACCAGGGATTGTATAGAGTTGGGTTGCCCATTTCCGAGCAAGGGCTCATTGACAGCAGGCCAATTAACACATTCTCAGACTTGGCGGATGTGGCCATATCTCTAAAGGCTGCTAATTCCAGGTCAAGAGACCAGCTAAGGACTTCCCGGAAGGATGGTGGACCCGGCATCAGATGTTTTAGATGCCAGGGCTACGGTCATAAATCGTTTGAGTGCAGGGGCAGAGGGGATGCTAGTGGGCCTAGAATTGTCTGCTATTCATGCAACCAGCCAGGGCACAAGTCCCCAGATTGTCCAACCAGGTCAGACAGAAGTGCCCCGGCAGATACCAACAAAGCCAATGAAGCTTCGAGGAGGGGGTTAGGAGTAAAATCCGACCCCAAGCCTAAGATTGCCAACTGGGTGGCAGTTGATGCTGGTAGTCCTGTGGTAAGAGGGAAGGTGAATGGGATGGATTGCGATTTTGCCCCAGATACGGGTGCTGAGATCGCAGTTGTGCCAGGTTGCCTGGTGTACGAGAGCCAGCTGCTCCCGGACTGCATACAGGTCCGTGGTGCTACTGGTGGGCCGGTTACGTTGTGTACGGCCAAGGTGAAGTTCTCGGTGAACGAGAAGACTTTCGAGCAGGTTGTTGCTGTGGCTCAACCCGGGATGCTCAACAACAAGGTGTTGTTTTCGGTGCCCATGGATAACTCCATGGCAATGAGGCTTCTTTTGGGGGCTGTCGACCCTTCCACCGTGTGTGAAGGCGAGGCAGGGCCTCCGGTGATACCCCGGACTCCCAATCATCTGATAACAAGGATGCGGCTGGTCACCACGCTGAGGAGGCAGGTCTAACAGCCAGCTCTCCCGAGGCAGCCGAGGAGCCGAAACAATTGCAAGTAGTGACTAGAGCAGGGCAGTGGATGGATTCCCTGGCCCGTGAGACGGAGATTAGGCGTGAGAGTGAAACAGAACCACTTTCTGAGCCTATTCGGGAGGCGATACAGGGTTTCATCCAGAAATTTTTGTCTGGGGGGGTCAAAATTAAAGTGGACTACGTAATAATTTTAAGTAATACTTTTTGCTATCTAAAATAATAGACTCCCTAATCTCACAACTAAGCAGAAATACTCCTAGTAAACTTTTCACTTTTTTTTGCCCTACAGCTATCAATTAACCCCATTAGCAACCCCAATAAAAAAAAAAAAGCAGCTGCTGCAGATTGCTGACTACCTCTGCACAGCCATTGGAATAAAGCTTTCACATAGTTTAGTCAGGTCACTTCAACTAATCACTCAAATACTGAACTCTGATTGTTTTCCCAATATAATATGACTTTTTTGTAGGCAATTAACTTTAATAGGTAGGTAAAAAAAGTGGGGGGATATCCCCCCCTGTCCCCACCCCCCCCCCCCCCCTGGATGAAACCCTGCGATAAAGCTTCCGAGCATTGCAGAGACAGAGGAGCCGGTGGCCGAGGTGCAGGATGAGGTGCCTTTGGCTGCTGCTGGAGAAGAATCGAGGGTGGACTTTGACTTGGGTTGCCCCGAAGGGAATGGTCGGTGGTGACTTGGTTAAGTTGAAGGCGGAGATGATGGAGGACGAATCCCTGAAACACTGTTGGGATTTGGCAAGGGAGGAGAAGATGGGATATTCGGTGGTGAACGGGTTGTTGTGTCATAAAGTCGTAGACTGCGAGGGTAATGTGAGAGACAGGTTGGTGTTGCCCAAGAGCAGGAGGACGTTGGTTTTGGAGCTTGCCCATGACAGAACTGGTCATGTGGGTAGCAAACGTATGCGGGAGTTACTGAATGTAAGGTTTACTTGGCCTGGTGTGGGAAAGGATGTGTTGGAGTTTTGCAAGTCGTGCGATGTTTGTTTGAGGTTCAATAAGGCAGGGAATAGAGGCGTACAGATGGTAGAGAGGCCGATTGTGACCGAACCTTTCGAAAGTGTGGTTGTGGACCTTGTGGGGCCACTGCCTAAAGGCAAGGGTGGATGTAAGTATGTTCTGACATTCATCTGTATGGCAACTAGGTGGCCAGAAGCAGTACCAACCAGGACTGTTACCTCATCTGAGGTGGCTGAGGGTTTGGTAACCATTTTTACGAGGACTGGGATGCCCATGAGAATGCTGAGTGATCGAGGGAGCGTGTTTATGGGTAGAGTGGTCAAGAAGTGCAGTGAGATGTTGGGAATTGACGCTGTGAGCACATCTCCATACCGCCCACAGGGTAACGGGGTGGTGGAGAGGTTCCACGGGACGCTAAAGCCAATGTTGGCCAAGGCAGTGGAGAACGGAGTGGATTGGGTTAAGTTTTTGCCAATGGCTCTGTTTGCCGTGAGGCAAGTTGCATGTAGGGATACTGGGTTTTCACCCCACGAGTTGGTATTCGGGAAGAGAATGAGAGGACCATTGGACTTGCTGTACGCAGGTTGGGTGGATGAGTGCTATGACGGGATGGATGTGAGCAGTTGGGTGGTAGGGTTGCAGGATAGACTGAAGACGCTGCATGAAGTAGCTGTGGTCAATGCAAGTGCTGCCACCGATGCTAGGAGGAGTGCTTTCAATAAGCATAAGTCAGTGAGAGAACTAGAAGTTGGAGGGAAAGTCTTGTTGAGAGTCCCTGGGTTGTGTGGTTCGTTGGAGGCTTCTTGGGAAGGTCCTTATGATGTTGTGGAGAGGTTGTCCAGAGTGAACTACAAGGTGTGCAAGGGTGGTGTAGGCAGGAAGAGAGTGGTTCACATTAATAATACGAAGAGGTATGTGCCTAGGCCTGTCAATGTTAATGCTGCATGTGTTGTGGCTGAGGAAGATAAGGAGATGCACAGTATGTGGCATGGAAAGAGTGTGTTGAAAGATGAGAAGAGTGATGGGCATGATGAAGAGAGTTTGTGTAGAGCCCTCAGCAAGTTGGAGGATTGCTTCAGTGATCGTCCGGGGCTGTGTGTGGTTGGTGAGTGTCGTATTGTGGTTACGGAGGCTTGTGAGGTCGTGAACCTGCCCCTTAGGCAAGTTCCAGTAAACATCAGGAGTGCGGTGAACGAGGAAATTAAGAAGTTGTTAGATGGAGGAATTATTGTAGAGAGTAGTGCGGAATAGTGTAGTCCTGTTGTCCCTGTCCGCAAGAAAGATGGTGGCATCAGGCTGTGTGTGGACTATAGGGAGCTGAACAAGGTGACACCGTTGAGGAGGTTTTGGATGCCTTCTTTGTCAGAGATCTTGCATAAGGTCGGGTCTAGTGCTGTCCTGTCAAAGTTGGACTTGACATCTGGTTTCCACCAGATTTGGATGGAGGAGAGCAGCCAGGACTTGACATCGTTCGTGTGTCCAGCACGTCGTTACAAGTACGTTCGGATGCCTTTTGGGCTGAAGAATGCCCCAGCGGTCTTCCAGTCGGTGTTGGAAGAGGTGCTGAGGCCAGTCTCTGACGTTTGTAGTAACTACATAGATGATGTGGTGGTTTATAGTGCTGGTTGGGAGGAACATTTAGTGGATTTGGTGAGAGTGATTGAGTGTTTGGGGAAAGCTGGTTTGAAGGTGAAGCGGAAGAAGTGTGAGTTTGGTAGGAAGTACATGTCGTCCTTGGGTCATCAGGTGGGCTGTGGCAAGGTTGCTGTGCCAGAAGCGAGGGTGTCGGCTATGAGGGAGTATGGTAGGCCGATCACCAAGAAACAGTTAAGGTCCTTCTTAGGATCAGTGGGGTATTACAGGTCGTTTGTGGATGGGTTTGCTGCTCTTTCAGTCAAGCTCACTCCTTCAGTGTCTCTCTCGGCTCCGCAGAAGGTTCAGTGGACTCGGGAGATGGACGAGGCCTTTGGGAGATTACGTGAGTCTTTGTGTAGTCGTGTTGTGTTGTATGTACCTGTTTCGTCAGATTCGTTTGTATTGTATACTGATTCGTCGGGTGGAGGAGTCGGAGCATGTTTACATGTAGTGCGTGAAGAAGACGAGTTTCCAGTGGCATTCTTCAGCAGGCAACTGAGAGGAGCTGAGAGGAATTACAGTGTCACAGAGCTCGAGACGCTCGCCATCGTGGCGGCTGTCCTGCATTTTGATTTTTATTTGTATGGTGCTCCTGTGGTTGTCTTTACAGATCACAGGGCGTGTGTTTCTTTGTTGTCCAGCCGCCAGCTGAACAGGAGGCTGACACGGTTGGCTCTCAAGCTTCAAGATCAGAAGTTGGAGATCCGATATCGGCCTGGCAGAGACAATGGCAATGCCGATGGGCTTAGTCGCCAGGACTTCGACGACGAGGAGTGCCTCAAGGAGATGGAGGACGTCCCGGGTTTTCAGACTTGCCAGTCGGGCAAGGTCTTTGCGCGGGGGCCTGTGGGGCCGCCCTCCAAGGGGTTGGGTGAGATCCCCAGAGAACAAGAGAGAAGAATCAAGAGAAGAGAAAAGAAGAAGTCAGAGAACATTTGAGAACTAGAATTGTGTGTATCAGTAGTTGGATGTCATGTCATAATAGTGTATCAGTTGTTGTAGGTCAAGTCATGGTTTATTGTAATTTCAGTTTGAGTTTTATGTCAGCCGTATCCGGTCGGTAAAGTACCTCCCGGATGCGGGTTCGTGAGCATGCGTAGTCCAGAACTTAAAGGGGCTGCGTATTGTACATTGTGTCAGTTCAGTCTTAGTTTAAGAATTAATCCTTTTAAAAGTTTATACGAGTGTCTGTCACGGATCAGCTTAGCTGTACCCTGGGCCTCGGTGAGCTACTTGACTCTGGTGGCAGTGATACCATCCCATCAGTTCGACGGGTCTCGATTCGTGGAGTGTCTGCGTTTCCCTTCGAGCTTTCGGGATAACCCCCTTTCTGTCTGCCTACCGCGGAAAGTTCGGGATTAAAACCCCGAGCACCCCCACACTAATCATAGGAATTATGCAAAGGAAGCATTAGGATTTGTTGATTCAGTGGCACTATAAGCTTTCACTGAGACAGATTAAAAGCCCAGCTTTTATGGAGTCGATGTGTTAACACCCACAGCAAACCAGGAGCAAATATTCCTTGTGATCTACATATGGAACATCTGAACAAACGATTAAAGACTATCCTCAGAAACATGGGAGGGAATGTAAATCCCACTACGATTCAGAAGGCTGGAAAGTCTATAGCTCCTGTGCAGCAGATATGCGAGACGTTTGAAGAACAAACAATTAAAAAATGTACCAACTTTCATCACATTCCAGACTTTGGCAAGGATTTTGAAGATATTTTAGAGGTGTTAGAAGAAGAAGAAGTGTTTGTTCCCATCTCCACAACTAGATCTCATAAATCTGTAGACTTTAAGTGTGGATTGCTGGAAAAATATTCCCTGATGGATCTAAAGGAAAGGCTGCAAGCAAGCATTTCAAAATTATAACTACATTATCATCCTCATTCACAAGTTAAATCAATATGTAATTAGAAAATAAATTATTTAATTATTATGATCAAATTTTAATTATTAGTAAAAATTAATTGAAGTTGTGCATAATGAAATGAAATACTTATAATAAACAATGGTCACACATGCAGACAGACTGACATACATCACAACAATTGCATTGAGATATTGTTAAACTGCTCTCAGAAAACAGCAAAAAATCCTGGAATAATAGTCGACACCTGCACTTAGTTTCTACGTTTTTATTTTCTGCCTCCAACTCCCTTGTACAGAAGTGCAACTGCACTTTCACCATCTCTTCCTGAGCGTCCTGTCTCCTGAACATATTACTCTACAGTTGTAGGAAGACCCAGTGAATAATCCTTCTTATATTGGGACAGTCAATACCCATACCAAAAGCTGTTGTGGCTATCACTAGGCACAATTTGCTGTTGGTTTCTTTAAACGTCTCTAAAACTTCCTCCTTCTTAGAAACTGTGGATACAGCAGTAAACATATCAACCAACCGATAATCTCTATGGTTTGGGTACCCTGATGGATGAGTGAAGTTATGGCCCAAAGATTGTTTCAACTTAAAAATAAATAGACCCACAGTCAGCATACGTTCGGACATACACTATCGTCTTTGGAAATTTGTCCCGTTTCACTTCTATTTCTTCATGATAAAACAAACTCCTCCACAGTAACTTTTTGGCTCACTTTGAATTTAATGTTTGGTCGGTTTGGTGGAATTGCAACTAGCACAGGATTTACAAGAGCAAGCTGATGTGTGAGTGCTTGATAGGTATCACTTGTTGCAATGGCTGTTAATGCAATAACTTTGACATGATTAGGAATGATGCTGCGCAAGTTTCCTATTGCAGCAAATGCTGGTCTAAATTCAGCATCCCACATACTAACACAATGTGCCTCATCCACTGCAACACATACCAAGTTTTCTTTGTAGACGCTGGATAATAGCTTACTTCTAAATGTACGATTTAAAATGATGCTCTCAGGAGTGAAAAATACAAGTTGCACTTCACCATTCAGCACAGCTCTCTTTACTTGTGCACTATAGTCTGTGTATATCCAATATATTCTGTATTTAGGCCACATGCTCTATACTTGGCAATCTGGTCCATCATGAGAGAGGTAAGAGGGGATATGCATATAGTAATACTTCCAGATAATCCTGAAAAATATGATGTTGTTAACAGTAGCTAATTTATTACTAATATTAATTATTAACTGACCTCTTTGTGAATCAAACACAAGTGATTTTCCATACCCAGTGGGAAGGGAAACAAAAACATCATTTCCACCAACAAAAGCTTCTAAATTTCTCGTACCCAAGTCTTAGACCGCTCTGCTGAATAATGCTAAGGAGACTCATTTTCAGCTCTTTGCTTCAGATACCAATCATTCAGATATCGGTGACCGGATTTGTGAAAACCCGGCTAAACGCGGCATCTAAAGTTTTCTAATTTATTCTACCAGTAGGCTGCACGGGGCCTTGGGATGCCTTCCTCCTAATTTGGAAGCTGTAGCACAAGCCGTCTTCGCCCTACGCACTACAACACTTCAGTATTTTTGCTAGACTTATTATTGCTGATTTCGAAAAAACGCCTGGTAAAGGCGTTGCTAAGGTCAGGGGGCGTGCCTTATGTCCGTATACTATTACTGCGTGTCTCCGGGACACTATGGAATAAATCGGTTACAGGCGGATTGAAAGAAGTCTAAAAGGCTTAATGCAGGGCTCCTTAAGAAACTATGATGACGAGAATTGCGTGAGTACGTGAATTATGTAGAATAGTAAGTGAATTAGTTAGCTACAGCTTTTTCCCGGCTGTTAGTGAAAAGCCCGCCAATAATTTCTTAGCAACTCTCCGTACACGAGTCCAACCGGCTAGTGTTTACTCCTAGTGTGAGTTCTAGACCACGCCAGAGCTTACAACTGCGTCATAAGCTAGAGCTAACTGGTGTCTATCCATTTCTGCCATAAAACATTTTTCGAAAAAAATCGACCCATAAGGCTTTACCCGGTGATACTGAAAAAAATTGTTTGCCGCGTTTAGGCGGATTTTCCCAAATCCGGTCACATCGATCATCATTATACAGCGCGCGTAAACCATTGCGAGGTGTGAATCATAAATTTCCGTCATCGCACGCGCCTTAGAAAAAATGCTGACACTGGCAGAACAACTTCATGTAGTGAATTTCCTCAGACCCTACACGTAGTGTTAGGGTCTGGCTTGCGAGACTAACTATTAAACTAGAGTGCTGGTATTTCCGTTATGTTCCTTTAATTAACTAGCCATCAAGCAACAGAATTAACTAGCCATCAAGCAACAGAATTAACTAGTTCAGGAAGTTGTATGCAGAGTGAGCAACTAATGTCCTAAAATAGTTAGCTAGCTATAGCAGAAGCAGGTAACAAATGCGAAATAATGAGACTCAGGAATCAGGTCTCTACATATTGGATTCATATTCAGAAAGTATGACAGCTCAGCATTATGAGTGTTGAACAGAATTTTAAATACTGTTAGCTAAATAGTTTACTTTTGTTTAATTTTAATGGTCTGGTCTTGTTTGGTAGTCTGGTCTGGTTTGGTCGTCTGGTCTGGTTTGGTAGTAGTCTAGTAGTTTATGTAGTTTATATCCTCCCGATAAGGTTTTACGAATTACACTCATTTTTGCATTAATGTTGTTCCAGCAATGCCACCTAAAGCGTGCCATATGCTTCCAATTATGCTTGGTTAGCTAAATAGTTTTCTTTTGAATTTATGAGTGTTGAACAGATTTTTAAATACTGTTATACTAAATAGTTATCTTTTGTTTTTACCTTACTCAATTGATTTTTAGCATTAAATTAAGTCATAAGTCCACATTTTAGCTAAACAAATTTGTTATTAAAAATACTAAGCAAAACATTTTTTTCAATTAAATTCAAATTCCAGTCCAGTACCAGAAAGTCTCTCGGCACACATGGCATCTACTTGAGCTGACTGTTCTTCACTAAGAAAGTTCTTCCAGTCGCCCACAATCCCTTTCCTCATGAACTTGTGGTCTGAGGGTCTCCATTCATAGTTAGTAGTGGGATTATCCCTCATCTTGTCAAACTTAGTCTCTTCAGCTATTTTAGCGATAACGTCATCGGATAGTTCTGCTCCAATGTGGGAAGCTATTTTGGATACATGAAATGGAAGGTCTTTCTTCATATCTTCATATTTAAGGAATAAAACATTATCATCATTTCGATGTTCCCACCAGCTCAACAGATGGTCAAAATAATTTCCAAATCCCAATTCCCAAGATATGAATTTTTGCCAAAATGGTTCCCATTGTACATCTGTGCAAAATAAAGAGATAAAGAAAAAGTAAGAGACAGCAACGTCTTTCAGATTCCTGGCCACATAGATGTATTTGCAAGGGCGGGTACTGGGAAGACCAGTTGGGAAAATGTCGTACGGAAAGTGACTCATGAAAGCACGAGGGCGTGGGAGCTTGGATACGTCGAGACCCTCGTACCAATTCGCGCCTTCTAGGTATGGAACTGAGCGAATTATTTGTTCCTTATCTTGTTCTCCCTTTGCCCTTACGAGCTTTACGATCTGCTGGGTCCAAGTAGTGCCGCTCTTGGGGAAAGATGCTATCCATACGTCATCAGGGTAGACTTCAAATGACTTCAGTTTTTCTAAGTTCTCATCCGTAATGAAGTAGAAAACGTGGATGCCACACTTTCTCATTTGTATGACTTTGTCAATTTCTGTGTTAAAATTAGCTCGTTCCATGATGGCAGAAGCTAGAGAGAGCTGCAAAAGAAAACGATTTATTGACTAAAAGAAGCTACTTCGGTAAAGGGTTTCAATTAGGTGTGTGGGGGGGGGGGCGCGCGCACACTACAAGCCCCTCCCCACCCTCCACGCATTCAACTTAATGATATTCATTATTTTCATTAATCAATCCCATTCGTAAGAAAAAAAATTGAGCCAGTGCTATATAGCCACTTTAAATCCATTTGCGTCAGAGTAATTTACACAAGGGAACTCACCAAAACACAGAATAGTACAAGCTATTTGGGTTTCTTTCCTTCAGTTCATGCTCTTGTGAATGCTTGGAATGCACCCTTCTAAGCTTCACAGACTGTCTGCACTATGAACTATATGAAATAGAAATGGACATTAGATGTTAGTGAACTATATCTAGAAATCTCTCTCATTTGTTGTTAGCCAAATCCATGGGAAAGCAAAAAACACCTCACTAATACACACTGAATTTACTGTCATATCCTGAAGCAGTTTGGAAGCCTTCTTTTATTTAATGATTTTTACTTGTGCTTTCATTTTAGCTAAAGCCTAGAAAAGTAACTGTAATGTAGCTAGTAGCTAGCTAGCAATACAAATACCCCTCCAATTTGAATTAACTTATGGTCTTTCAAAATTATACATATTAATTACTCACAGCTTCCTTTTGCCCCTCCCCATTCCTTACTGCTCTGTATTCATATATTCATTTTAAGTATCACACAAAGCATCTGACGTTTTGGCAGGGAGTTCGGTTCATACTAGGGCATGGTTATGACACATGGTATTGTGCAAGATATCTCAAAATCGTGGAAGAAACACAGCATCCATCCCATTGTAGGTGCTTGGAGCAAATAATCATACATGTAAAAGACAGTATTACACATTCCTGACTTAGATAGAAATAAAAATTTAAGGAATATAGCTAGGCTGACAAGGTAAGACCACACTGAATGGTACTATATTTTACAAATAACTATGACGGGAAAAAAAAAGGATCCTGCTTCCAACTCCTAATAAAATTAAAAAACAATTTTTTTTCATTATGTGTTTAGTGAAATTTTACGAAGTGCCTTACATAGAGTTCAATGTGGAGAGTCAAAGGCACTGGAATCTGTACTACACAAGTTCCATCATTATTCTTTAGCTCGAATTCAGCCAGTGAGTGGCAGTGACTAGTCTATAATTTCATTACTCAAAACTGAATTGAGCTATAACCTCTCCATCAACAACATTTGTGTTGACAGCAAAAGTCATTGACCACCATTGCGTCAACCAAGTCTTACAACAGAAAGTAACTATTAGCTATAGCTAAGAATGAACTAGTCCATAGTGATCTATATTTTCCAATTCATTTTCTTTTATAGTCACATGACGTGTACAACTGGGTGGCTATTCTATATTTATATGGTCCTCTTTATTTCATGAAATACATCTCTTGTTGAGGTTTTGGACACCTAATTATTAAATACTAGCAAGTATCCTGCCACACCTTGGCGTATGAATGTACTAACTTTGCAAATTAGGAATGCAATAGCATAAGTTATGTTTTTATCAGTCTCCGTCTCATGCTCTATTTCTTCCTAGCCATCTCAGTTTTTCTTATTCTTCTCTTCAACTCATGGGTTCCATTCTCCTCCTTTGTCTATCTTTCATCCTAAGCATCACAGTCCTTTCTGTGTATTTCTTTCAGTCCTCATTGAAGTAGCTATAGTTACTCAGTCAGTCACGTCACATGTCATCATAACATCGATGAAACCGATTGTTGTCAGCCATCCGATGATTCTTTCAATTGCAGGTGCATAAAAATAAGGACTGTCCGGCCTCATAAGTCTGGCCAAGAAAGAATACTTAACGATATTCATATTACTACACCTTACCTGTCAGAAACCCACTGTGATTGTATCACTCTTGTATGCATATAAACTCACTTTGTATTCTTTTCTTGGAGCTCCAGGTCTAATTAGCTTGTAGCTCATCCGCAGATCTAGCTTAGCTACAGCTGAGTTAGATTAGACTTGGACTTGGTGGACAATTGTCACATCCTTAGCCCTGCGCAAGATAATATAAGCTCTCTGAGAGCTGGCAGTTGAGCCTTTTCTGAGTTTGACCACTTATCCTCTGGCGAGCACCTGTGACCTGCCCTCACCAACAACTCCTCGTGTGACAGTGATCCAACCGCACAAGGACTATTGCTCAATTATAATAATTTAATGACAAGACAACAGCTTTCTTGAAACATTACAAAATTTATAATACATTATTGTATCTAAAATGATCAATTTTGTGAGCTATTAGACATGACAAAAATGATTCACAAATGTTAATGTGTTATTCAGTAAAGGTCACCACTAATCTAGCCCAAGGTGATTGGATTAATAAGAATGCCCCAAAGGTGACGTGATTGACCCAAGTTGTCCAGAACCAACGTACCTAACGTTTCAAACATGCTGCATAAGTGCACTACTTTAGGTGTGTCTTGTCTGGAAAGGCATTGCTACTGTGCAGTGTGTATGTAGCTCACTTAAGTGGTGATACTATGACATGCGTAGTATGTATAGCATAGTGATGGCATAACATATTATTTTCTATTGTTTTTGCAATGCTATGTGTTCAGTAAGATATCAGTGTTTATAGCAAATTGTATTTTGAGAAACAGCATTAATTAATATGAGAGCAGCTATTTGTAAACTCAAATGTATGCTTTAGCTAATGCTTGCCACCTGGTTCTCTTCAGGTGGATGCCCACTCAATTGTTTTTGAAGATAGATAAGTTATATAATTCCATTTCAATAGAAATGTTTGTGAGTGATAGAACTGTAATACAATAGTGAGCAATATTTTATATCCTTGGCACAGTCCTTACAAAAATATACATATTAGCTAAATCTTGATTGAAAATACAATGCCAAACAATAATTGTCTTTTCTATGTAATTAGCTATGTTGTTTACACTCAACAGTACTTCATAATATGTCTCCTGGTGAGACCAATGACCTATAGTAACACTATTTATATAATTGTTTCCTTTTATGTATACATAAAAGGAAACAATTACATAAATAGTGTTTTATTACATGAGTCCGATTGTGACATGGCGAAATATTTCACTTCATGAGCAGGCTAGTTTATTTTCATTAGCCAGGGGCAATGAAAGCAAAGCCTCAGAGTGGCAATCTTACCATATCACTCTGATGAGTGTAATAAATGGCTAACCTTTATTCTATGCTAGATATTCACTGGTAGTTTGTATTTACTTGTAACTCTTGGTGTAAATTTGGCTGTAAATCTCTAGGGGCTCCCCACCACACTCCTAATTGATATTTTAGCAGCTGCTCTAACCTGGTTGGGTAAGCTTTCAGTAGCTGGTGAAACACAGAAAAAAAACAAGGTAAGCTAGGCTCTGTTGCTGTAACTACTAGAGTGTCAAAGGGTAAAGAACTTGTGCTGAGGTAACATCATAATACCAGTATGATAATGTGAGTTACCTCATGGGCCATGCACCTAAATAACATTGTGAAGATAATATCTAGAGTGAAATAAAAACATTTAACATATGTATTAGTTAAATTAAATACAACACTGGTAATTTAACGATTAAGAAAACACATCAAGCATAAGTGAACAAGCATTTGTGCTGCTCAATTTGACTGACTCAAATGGCTAACATGTTGGTGATCATTATTACATCGTCATCGTTTATGTAATGTCCTTTTGCTTCAAGGGTCTGAGGAAAGACCTTGCCATAAATCATTAGCTACATGTATGGTCTCATTTATATATAATAATATTTTTTTTATTGGTAATGATGAAGTAGAACCAAATTATAATGCTATATAAGTGCACTTTTCAAGGATACGTATAATGCATGTATGATTACAGTAGACCCTCAATTATCCGAACACCTCAGGACCTAGGGTTGTTTGGATATTTGAAATGTTCGGATATTTGAAATAAGTCATTTTGAATGGGGTCTTAATCTCTTATCTATTTAATGCGCAGCAAAATTCCAATGATTATCATTATAATTCCAAAAAATGGTGTTCAGATTAGCGAGAGTTCAGATGAACGGGGTTCGGATAACTGAGGGTCTACAGTAGTAAGTTTGTTATTAAATTGAGTGATAGCACATTTTCCATGGAAATCAGTGTATATGGGTAATTTTCTTTCCTTTGGTAGCTATAATCTTCTAATTAGGACACCCACCAGTGATAAGGTACCAATTATAAAACATACTTTGGAGTGTGAATTTCTTGCCTTTCCTGCACAGAATGGAAACCATAAAAAGTTGTACGTCCTTGTAAAAAGCTGATTGAAGAACAAAACATGTCCCCTCTATTCACAGTATTGACTACACAAGACTAAAATGTTTAACCCAAACTATATGAGTTGTACCAAATGACAATAATAATAATACTAATAAATTACCACTTTCTAGCAAGTTTTCATCCAATGTGTATCAATGGGGTGAGGCTTCAAACAATAAATTTCTATTTCTCCAAGTCTGGATGATGAGTCCTGTTGGGTTATATTGTAGCAGTGTGTGTGCTTTTTTCCAAGCTGACCACTCCCACTACAAGGCTTAACTTGTGTATTGTAAGATGTAATCTTTTGTCACTTGTATTTACAAAGGCAGAGGGACTCCAAAATCTTAGACTAAACTGCTCCTTTCCTTCCCTATACTCATCCACACAATTCATTTTAATCATGTGAATTAATTAGCTAACACAAAATGGGAGGGGTTGTCTCATTTTACTTTTTACCTATCCAGTTATTACATAATTTTTTATATTTTTACCATTCACACTCAAGCACATTTACTGCGAAAAAGGTTTAAATGGACAGGTAAACAATCTGCATGAATTGCTACCTAATACATATTTAAATATAATATAGAAGTTTGAACATAAAGCTCATCAGATAGTGATTGTCTGTATCACAAGTCTAAAGCAAAGTGGAATCAAATTTTAACTGGAATTAAATTCTACCGCTATTCAGTCAGTTGTTTGACAGACTAAATGCCAAGTCAAAAATTTAATACTCATATGGAAAAATGTATGTATATAAATTGAAAAAAATTCATGATAGTTGGTATAATAGGTAAAGCAATTGAAAAAAATTCATGATAGTTGGTATAATAGGTAAAGCATAGCCAGGCTAATAAAAAAAGCCTGAAAATGTTAATAATGATAAAACAAACTAGCTAGAAAAAATATGTGTATTGATAAAATTCACTAGAAATCTAAAAATATTCATTAACATTACAGTTAATAAGTTTAAGCTAGACTTTGCACCATTATCATGAAAAATATAATTATTCCGATCTTCAAATGAGTGGCATCACATGATTGAGGTAAGGAAATACCACATTCATTCCATAGACGTTCATCAAAGACTGCTGAATTGAAATAGCCAGTATTGTTGAGGGCATAGAGACAGCATCCAACAGTATTGTTTAGTGAGGTAAGGGAGTCTTTGCATGCCACTGAGCAGTTGGAAGCAGACAAACACTCCCTGGCTTCTCTTTGAATTGCAGCAACACCAACAGAAGTTCCAATACTAAAAGTAGCATTAAACTCAACTAGGCAATACTGTCCATTTCTTGAGCTGCACTCAGTTCTGTAATCTTGTTCCACACTTTGGCATACATCTTCGTGGCTTAGAGCACGAACTATAGGGTCAATATTGTCACAACTTGCAGTGAAACGAATCCTATCATATTCAAATGTAGAATCACATGAAGGGTCTGAAGTAACAGAAGTCGAAGATGAGATTTAGAACATGATGGTGGTGTGTTAATGTTACAGGCTGTTAGATAAATGCTAAGTATCCTATTTACACAACATCCTGCCTGTCGTAGGCTATTAGAACAACAGGGTAAAGAGAGAGTGTGGACTGGGTCTGGGTAAAGTGTGAAAATGGCATATCATAGATTGTGAAAAGGATATACCTTTGAATGGGTATAATTATCATGAATAAGGTGATTGGCAAATAGATTATATTGGGTATCTTTTATATTATATAAAGAGAGTTAGAAGAAAAATGATGGATTATGAATGTAGTTGCCAAACCCACCCAGATTCTCCTAGTTTATGTTTTTCCTGAAGTCTACCCTGTTCTATTGTGAACTATTCAAGCTTAATCCAGTTTCTCGCACTCATCATAACTTTGTTATTCAATTAGTGGGTGTGGCCAATCCTGCATTTAGATTCTGAAGAGTTGGCTAGTATGTGTAAATGTTATGAATGTTTGTTTAAAATTGATTTATAAAGATTGAACGTATAATTATTGATTAGGTAAGGGATACCATATTTAGTAAGATATACCACATAATTTGTGAGGTTCTTTATCATTGATTTGGTAAAGGGTAGCATGAACTAGCCTATGCAGCCACTGGCACAGAATGCCTACTGCTGATTTCACACATTTTTTATTTTTCCGTCGAATTTTTTTTTCCTATTTAAATAGGCTAATTTTCGACTTGTTAGGATTTATGTGTAACTAAGTATTATGGTGCATCTCATTGAACTACCGATATTTGGTCGCCACCGGGAATTGAACCCAGGACCACCTGCTCAAAGCTTAGAGCGTTTGCTTTGGTTCGATTCCTGGTGGCGACCTAATATTATTATTATGTATTGTTTAAAAATGCCTGTGAAAGAACGAGAATACATCACTATTAAGTACAAAAATGACTGAGAAAGAAATTGTATATGTACATAGCAATGAGTCTCGATGTGTGTTTAGCCTAGCAGCAGAGAGACCAAAAAGTGCTGACATCCTCCACACTTACATACAGATAGTACATAACATCAGCATCAATTACATTACATGATACTTAACAATGTCCCCCACAGTTTCAAACACAGATGCATCCTAGACACCTAGCTGATATTCCTGCAAATAGAAACAACATCAATAAGTTTTTTCCTTATATTCTGATAAAATAATTATGCCAACATTTAGTCAATCAAGGAATAATAGTAAGTAATCTTACTGTCTATCTCTATTTTCTCTGGAGGAATCTTAATGAAATAGAGTAGTACAAGTATTTGATTTTATAAACAATAAGGCATAAACTAATGGTAGGCTGCTCAAATCTTGCACACATTTTCTTTCACTATAACAACAATAGGCGCCTAGTCTAAGGACTAACAGAAAGGTAAACAATGTGAGTAAACAGCCCAATGAATCTCTTTTAGTAGGTTTCCTGATTGTCTACAATATTACAATAGCACTAAAGAACCAGGAAGTGCATATGTACCAGGAACAACAAAATTACTATACAATAGAGATTAGAATGGTAAGAAGATTCACTTGCTTTTAACTACCACCATCAAAACAGTAAACACCATTATTATCATAATGGCAGCTATCACAATGGTACATAGATTATAATAATGATGACAGCTGACATATTTCCTTCTCTATATTTGTTGACTGCCTAGCTCAAAGCACTTGCTTATAAAATTCAATCATAGTTCATCACAGACAAGATGTTATTTGGGGTGGTTGACTGTGGCATAACGCCACCACTCTCTTCTAGGGACTAATTTATTATTATTTCCTTAATTGTGTTCATTACTTCAATAATTTGTATTGCTAGCTACCCCACACACCCAGCTTTGTGTGTTATCTAGAAACTAGAAGTTACATAAGCAGATCTACATGCTTTAATGGTCATACTCAAAACAGTAAACACCATTATTATCACAATAAAAACTAATATACTTCCTCCTCCACAATCAACACAGCCAGTACCATACTATCAATGGCAGCAGCTGTCATACTTCCTCCTCCACATTCAATGACTGCATAGCTCCTATACATCTAATCATAGTATACCAGAGACAAGGCAATATTTTTAGTTGTTATCAGAACTCTGGCCAATGGAAACATTACCTGAGGTGGAGAAATAGCAAGACAGCTTCGTATCTAACCAATTACAACCCTGGGAGAAATGCTGATTGGGAGGGAGAAAGGTCAGATTCCTACACTGTCTGCTTTTCACCCTTTTACGTATTTTGTTGGTCATAAAAATATGTGGGTGTGGCATCCTATCTGGCTAAAATTATCAGCCAAAATGGTCAAAATCATTTTCAGTTTACACTGCATGTATACAATTGAATTTAATGCAAGTTTTAATTCTAGAATTGGTGCTATCTGACGACTTCCGTTATGTACAGACTCTGCAGAGAATAGACCAAATATTATTTTCGATCAAGACTGTGTGACGATTGATCTCACCAGTAGCTACCTTTCATATAAGTATAGGGCTAACTATGTATATATATAATCCCCACATTACAAATTCTATATTATGGATAATTTATATAAAAATTGCATATTTTCAATTACTCACTATCTTTTTCACACCCAAGTTCTAGCACTAATAAAATATGTAAAGTTACTGACTTGATCAGTACTACAAGTCTAAGAGTCATTTAAAATAGTTGTTTCACGAGATGGAAAAACTGCATTCCAATTTTATTCAAATGGCGCAGATTAATAGAAGCATTGATGTGCCTCATTTTCCTCAGGAATTCTACGGAGATTCTGCAACTGAAATGCCCAGTACTGGCTGTTGACAGACTTGCAGAGAAAGTAATCCTTCGAATGCGAATGATTCGGCTAAATCCGTAGCGCCTAATGTAGTCAAACATCTTCAGACCTCGTTTGAAATGCCGCCTCACATAGTTGAGGTGATTTTTAGCCTTCTGTAGCAAGTGACTGCTTTTATTAAATTCTCTTTTAGATTTGCTGATCTCTTTCTTAGCAGCATTGTACATTCTTTGTGCAAAATGATTGACTTTTTTGATAAACCGCCGCCCATATCTAACAACTCTTCTCACGACTCTTCTTCCTCCACGAACAACTCTTCTCACAGCCCGTCTTCCTCCACGAACAACTCTTCTCACAGCCCGTCTTCCTCCACGAACAACTCTTCTCACAGCCCGTCTTCCTCCACGAACAACTCTTCTCACAGCCCGTCTTCCTCCACGAACAACTCTTCTCACAGCCCGTCTTCCTCCACGAACAACTCTCCTCCATGCTCGTCTAATAAATCTAAAACCTGCCACATACAAAAAAATCCCAACTCGTTTGATATGACTGTGAGCTACCAACTATTTTAATTCTTGATTATAATATTCTTAATTACCAATTCCATCAGACCAATTTTAGTATTCTATGATTTACAGCAATACGATAAATTGATACTGTAATACGTTAAACAAATTATTTCTGGTCTAGTTGTTAAAGAATTACAAAGCTACAACCCTGTACCTAAACTATTTTATTATGCCAGCTAGGGTGGGTGCTTCTAATGCAGAATATTCTGATCCTTTCTTCTTCTTTTTTTTTTTTTTTTTTTTTTTTTTTAATACTCCACTCCTCCCTCGAAACTTACTTATATGTGCATTTTCTTTTGGATTTTCAAATTCGCCTGTTTGTGCTTGATTGAAGAATATCTTCTTTTTCCAGTATCGAAGTATACGATATAATCGATCCAGCTTACGCTGGACACTCTTTCTAAGTCTCTGATATTTATGAATTGCTTTCATTTCCACGTCAACGGCTTTCTTTGCTGCTTCACTAAAGCTTCTGACCAGGTTCTTGGCAATATTTTGAATGCCTTTAAAAAGATCCAGTCCAAATGAGCCTCTTACATAAAAATTTGCACGTCCAATACTTCCATAGCTGGCTCTCATATAAACATTAGCCCAGAAAAGGTGGAACAATTTCTGTCTAAATGAGAATGAGTAATACCTATTTGTAATTTTTAGCTCGGCATTGAATGATACACCAAGTACTTTAAGGTAGCCTTTGGCTTCAATGTTAACTCGCCTTTGATAAAGACTCAATTTGGATTTCAAATACGGTCCACTATTTTGATTTCGATGCGAGGCATACATAGAGAATATGCGACCTATTTTAATTGGTGGCAAAGCTACACTTACATCCAACAGTCTGGGCAAGTCTAGAGTGATGTCTCCATGGCCTTGAAGGCCAAGTATGTTCAATGTTCCTTTGATTCTAAATCCACGTGGTATGCTCAAGCCTACTTCTGGAAGTTCCTTGCCCAGGAATGAAAAAGAACTAGTAAAACCTTTAGGAAAGCCACTGTTTCCTAATACCCTGGGAAGTTTCCAGTTTATCTTGAATGCTTGCAGCAGAGATCGCATGGTGACTCGGCTAAATTTAGCATAGTAGTAATTTTCAACAATATTAATAAGGCTTACACCGATATAGGCCTTTGCTTTGAGCTGACGTCCAGTGGATCTGTATCCCAGATTGATCTGGCCTCCCAAAGCCAGCCCAGTTATTCCAGTGGAAGGAGCAAAATCAATGGCCCCGAGAAGGTTGCAGATGTCAAGCCAGCTGACTCCGAATGCTTTGTGCCAGCAGTTCCTCGTAGACAGTTGTAAAGTCAGTTCTTTGGTTCCCACCGATATCCTACCAGCAAATACTAAGTTAGGTTTGTGAAGCTTGACCTCGCCTACTAGACCTATTCTTGAAGATGCCCCACCGATTATCTCCAGGCCGGCCCTCCGGAGCCTAAGCCCCTTTCCTAAATTCAATGACTGTAAAGAAGCTGTGATGGAGTAATAAGTTGCTGAGCGAATGGTAGCACTGAGCGACAGAACCGTGTTATAGCCAACGAGTCTGCCAGCAAATTTGCAGAATTTGTCCGATTTGCAGTTCCTAGGAAATCTCAGGGTGGCTTTTAAGGAAAATCCTTTCACAACAGGTAAAGATGCCAATTTACCTCCAGATAGATGAACACGAGGGATTGTAACTGGAGAAATCGTAAACGTTGGAGATGTACTTTGGTCAAGAATGGAGAAACGTTTGAAATTAAAGCCAGTCACTCGAGACAACAGTGAAGCCAAGTTGATTTTATCCAACTGAAAACCTGAAATGAGTTGCAGATTCTTGTTCTTTCTTAGTACCAACAAATCCATATTTACAGTTCTGTAGCCATGGATGGAAGGCAAACCTCCGACATGCAACTGTAGTGGTTTCACCCCGAATGTATGAGAGAGCTTTGGATTGTGGATGCTAAATTTCAAGAAAGGAATATTTCTGAGCAATCTGCTTAATTCTCTAGGAAGAATGGATGCATGAAAGGAGTGAATCAGTTTATTAAAGCTTAACTTTCCCTTACTTTCTGCCAAGAGGAAATATTTCCCGAGCTTGTTTTGAGCGAGCTTTGTTTCAAAATCCAACCCACCTACTCTTATGCTGCCTGTGAGTTTAGCTGAAAATTTAGGCTTCCTGTTTTTGACACAAAGTTGAGCTTTAATGCTTGAAAGTTTAAGAATATCCCAGAAAAAAGTTAGTTCTCTGGGATATGACACAGCTGCACAAACTGAACTTTTAGATATCACGGCTTCCTCTATGAATAAATTAAATATCTCATTCAAGGGAATAAAAGGAAGAGAGACCTTAGAGAGAAGTCTTGGAGGAGCTATTTTCTGAATCAACTTATTAAGCCTCAAGTTGCGATGTGGTGTAGTAATAACCAGTGTATTGTTATCATACCTCATTATTAATGGCTCATGGTGAAATGAAACCCTCAAGAAGGCAGTAAAGCCTTTGTTAATGATGTCTTTGGTTGTCTGTAACAAAGGGCTTCTTTTAAACATGCTTTCAACGTCAGTTTTTGTTTTTCCAGTTGAGTAGATCATTCCTACTTCAGGTACGATTAATCGACCGAGAAAAGGTACTTGAGATATGTCCAGTTTCAAAACCCTTCTCACTAGCTTGCTCAGTTTGAATTGCCTGACGTCTATCGCGATAGCCTTCAACGCTTTAGAATGTCTGCCTTGCTTTTTGTAAACAGCGTAATACTTATTATGTCCATCATGGCTGGTGAGTAAGAGATTAGTAGCAGCACCTTCACTACTCACCTCACCTTCAAACTTGAAACCAACATTGTAAGAAGTTCCAATTGGAACAGTTAAGCCAGTAATACTTTTTACAAAACTGGTCAAACTTGTTCCTCGTTGTGGAATTACCCTCAGTCGAGTGAGCTTCCTTGCATGGTCGTAGCTGACTGATATTGGCACGTGCAATCTACCGATTCTCCAAACTCCATCTATACCAGCTCTGAATGTCTGCTGAGGTGACTTCACTATCACCGACACTGTCATTGCTACTCTACTGATAGACATGTAGTTGGGAATAATCTTCCATTCTTTAGCAGATTCTGCTTCCATTGTGAGGCTAGCATTGCGGCAGTGAAATAAAACAGAATTTATTTTTAGGCTGGTGTATCCATCCATTGGAATGAATTTACGAAGGTCGATGGACGACTGAGAATTACTCTTAAAGAATATAGTATCTCTCCCTGTAGAATAAGCACAAAAGTAACAATGTAATGAGTAAATTATGAGGTAGATTTACCTTTGTATGAAATCCTTCCACTGTTGCTGAGTTTTGCTAATTTTCTCTTTATTTTAATGCAAATGGATTGTCTGGAAAGTGAACGTAGATTACGTATTCCATCCTATAAAGAAAGCAAGTATATTATAAGTAAGATAAAGATTGGTCCTACAATTGTATCTGGTGAAAAAAAATTTGAGGTCTAGAGTTGTAGTATTAAATATAGACTTACCAAAATTAACCTGATTTCATTCTTGTATCTTTCATTCGTTCCCTTATTTCTTCTGCTCTTCCTACCTGACTTTCTTTTGTATCCACTTTTGTATTTCCTCTGCTTGTTCTTGCTATTTTTCTGTTTATCTCTACCTCTATTTCTTCTCTGTTTGTCTTTCCTTGTTTTCTTATGCCTTCTTTGCTTATTTTTTCTTCGTCTCTTCCGCTTTTCTTCTTTTTTCTTCCTCCCTTTGTCCTTGTAAATCTTGTTTTTATTCTTGCTTGATTTGCTGATGTGCATTTCATTCTCTGCCATTTCATTATGATATTCACTCTCCTTTTCTTGTTGGACATGTCTTCGTGAATCTTCAATTGGGAATGACGTCTTACTATCATCATCAGATTTTGCTACATAGCCTTCATAATCAACAATATCTTGATCTTCATCATTGCCTTGTTCAATTTCAACATTTTCTGCTGACACATCTTTCGTTTCAGCGTTGCCTTCTTTTATTTCCATTCTAATTTCATCTTTGACTTGTTCCACCTCAGGAGTTTCTTCTTCAATTTCTTTTTCGATTTCATTTTCTTTTTCTTCTGTTGTTCCATCTTTGTGCTCTTCTTCATTCTTTCCAGTCTCATCCTCTTCTTCAATCTCAACAATGTCTGTTTTACTGTCTTCATCTTCTGTTTCAGTGCCATCTCCATCATTATCCCTACCAGTGTCATCTCTCTCCTCCTTCACCTCGTTATCTTGTTCAATTTCCTTTTCAGCATTTCCTTCATTTTCTACTTCAACTTCATCTTCTTCATTATCATTTCCATCTTTTTCAATCCCGTCTTCATTTCCTTCTGCCTCCATGATATCTACTTCGTTACCTTCATCTTCTATTCCTGTGATACCTTTTTCTTCGTCCTTACTAGTGTAGGATCCATAGTCTAACATCACAACAGCTTCCTTTTTGTTTTCGTTGTCAATAATGGAGTCAAAATTATCACCATAGTTTTCTGTAGTTGCATTATCTCCATCTTCTTCCATGTTCTCACTCGTATCTTCATCCTGCTGCTCACTCTTATCTTCAGTCTGATCATTCCTCCTTTCTTCTACTTCAACTTCAGCAACCCTATCGCCCTTCACTGAATTGCTAACAGAATCCCATTCATTCTCCAAGCTATTCATACTGCCATAATTTTGATCCTCATCTTGTGTACCTTCAAGAGCTTGTGATTGGACTTTCCCCTCAAAAACATTGCCTTGTTGCCGGTTATCCGCTTGATTCCCTGTAATGGCGTATTCATCACCAGGCCTTATCTCAGATACTTCATCTCGAACTAACGATCCTGGACCACCTTCTTGATAGGATTTGACCACTTGTTGGAATGAAATGAGGATTATAAGGACATGGAAGAATCCTACCATCTTAGAAGGTTTCATTAATGAATACATCTAAAATTAAAACCACATTATTATTAATTTCTGCATAGCTCCTCTGAGAAAAAAGAAAGAAGGAAAATTGTTTTATAAGACTAAACTCTCCACTGAAAAGCAGCAATGTCATATTCTTTCAGTGTTATTAGTTATATTTTCCACATATGCGTTATGGAAAACACACCCGTACGTTAATTGCGAAAGAACACTATTTATACTTCAGATATACATAAACAACATATTATGTGGAATAAATAAACACCAACACAATATATTACATGAACTCACTTGCATTTTGCAGCCGAGATCTTGTGTCTAGCATAGAGCATTCTCTGAGTGTTATGCTCTATATCTAATGCCGGCTTAGAGCTGACCGTATTTATAGCCTACCATTTCCTGCAATAATCCATTGCGTCACTTAAAAAAACTTTCCGTTTAACATTCATATCAGACACACAAACCAGGACATGCATTTGCTGACTCCAGAAGAATAAAATACTATAGTACAGTAATACTTTTTCTAGTTTCCAATTCAAAAAATTTCTGTGACTTTACACAAGTTAAAGCACTAGATGCTGTATATATCTGAGAGTGCGGTAGCAGTCCCTATTTAGAGTTGACCACCCCTTTCCTGTATACAAAATTCACTTCACATTAAAAATCTGGTTTCAGACAACAATAATTCAAAAACAGTGATTCGTTGTGTTTTGGAGTCTCTAATGTTGCTATATATCTAATCCACAGAGTAGTACAAAAAAAAACCAAAGTTATAAAAAACTTCAAAAAATCGAATTTCTCCATATCATCAACTTCTTCATCTCCTCCTTGAACCAGCCTAGAGGAAGAGTGTAAGCATTTCTGGGGCTACTAAATAGCTTAATTCGGTAGCATTTTTTTTTCAACGTTGGTCTGTTGTTTGTTCTCTGGGATATGACACAGCTGCACAAACTGAACTTTTAGATATTGTGGCTTCCTCTATGAATAAATTAAATATCTCATTCAAGGGAATAAAAGGAAGAGAGACCTTAGAGAGAAATCTTGGAGGAGCTATTTTCTGAATCAACTTATTAAGCCTCAAGTTGCGATGTGGTGTAGTAATAACCAGTGTATTGTTATCATACCTCATTATTAATGGCTCATGGTGAAATGAAACCCTCAAGAAGGCAGTAAAGCCTTTGTTAATGATGTCTTTGGTTGTCTGTAACAAAGGGCTTCTTTTAAACATGCTTTCAACGTCAGTTTTTGTTTTTCCAGTAGAGTAGATCATTCCTACTTCAGGTACGATTAATCGACCGAAAAAAGGTACTTGAGATATGTCCAGTTTCAAAATCCTTCTCACTAGCTTGCTCAGTTTGAATCGCCTGACGTCTATCGCGATAGCCTTCAACGCTTTAGAATGTCTGCCTTGCTTTTTGTAAACAGCATAATACTTATTATGTCCATCATGGCTGGTGAGTAAGAGATTAGTAGCACCTTCACTGCTCACCTCACCTTCAAACTTGAAACCAACATTGTAAGAAGTTCCAATTGGAACGGAACAGTTAAGCCAGTCATACTTTTTACAAAACTGGTCAAACTTGTTCCTCGTTGTGGAATTGCCCTCACTCGAGTGAGCTTCTTTGCATGGTCGTAGCTGACTGATATTGGCACGTGCAATCTACCGATTCTCCAAACTCCATTTATACCAGCTCTGAATGTCTGTTGAGGTGACTTCACTATCACCGACACTGTCATTGCTACTCTACTGATAGACATGTAGTTGGGAATAATCTTCCATTCTTTAGCAGATTCTGCTTCCATTGTGAGGCTAGCATTGCGGCAGTGAAATAAAACAGAATTTATTTTTAGGCTGGTGTATCCATCCATTGGAATGAATTTACGAAGGTCGATGGACGACTGAGAATTACTCTTAAAGAATATAGTATCTCTCCCTGTAGAATAAGCACAAAAGTAACAATGTAATGAGTAAATTATGAGGTAGATTTACCTTTGTATGAAATCCTTCCACTGTTGCTGAGTTTTGCTAATTTTCTCTTTATTTTAATGCAAATGGATTGTCTGGAAAGTGAACGTAGATTACGTATTCCATCCTATAAAGAAAGCAAGTATATTAAAAGTAAGATAAAGATTGGTCCTACAATTTTATCTGGTGAAAAAAAATATGAGGTCTAGAGTTGTGGTATTAAATATAGACTTACCAAAATTAACCTGATTTCATTCTTGTATCTTTCATTCATTCCTTTATTTCTTCTGCTCTTCCTACCTGACTTTCTTTTGTATCCACTTTTATATTTCCTCTGCTTGTTCTTGCTATTTTTCTGTTTATCTCTACCTCTATTTCTTCTCTGTTTGTCTTTCCTTGTTTTCTTATGCCTTCTTTGCTTATTTTTTCTTCGTCTCTTCCGCTTTTCTTCTTTTTTCTTCCTCCCTTTGTCCTTGTAAATCTTGTTTTTATTCTTGCTTGGTTTGCAGATGTGCACTTCATTCTCTGCCATTTCATTATGATATTCACTCTCCTTTTCTTGTTGGACATGTCTTCGTGAATCTTCAATTGGGAATGACGTCTTACTATCATCATCAGATTTTGCTACATAGCCTTCATAATCAACAATATCTTGATCTTCATCATTGCCTTGTTCAATTTCAACATTTTCTGCTGACACATCTTTCGTTTCAGCGTTGCCTTCTTTTATTTCCATTCTAATTTCATCTTTGACTTGTTCCACCTCAGGAGTTTCTTCTTCAATTTCTTTTTCGATTTCATTTTCTTTTTCTTCTGTTGTTCCATCTTTGTGCTCTTCTTCATTCTTTCCAGTCTCATCCTCTTCTTCAATCTCAACAATGTCTGTTTTACTGTCTTCATCTTCTGTTTCAGTGCCATCTCCATCATTATCCCTACCAGTGTCATCTCTCTCCTCCTTCACCTCGTTATCTTGTTCAATTTCCTTTTCAGCATTTCCTTCATTTTCTACTTCAACTTCATCTTCTTCATTATCATTTCCATCTTTTTCAATCCCGTCTTCATTTCCTTCTGCCTCCATGATATCTACTTCGTTACCTTCATCTTCTATTCCTGTGATACCTTTTTCTTCGTCCTTACTAGTGTAGGATCCATAGTCTAACATCACAACAGCTTCCTTTTTGTTTTCGTTGTCAATAATGGAGTCAAAATTATCACCATAGTTTTCTGTAGTTGCATTATCTCCATCTTCTTCCATGTTCTCACTCGTATCTTCATCCTGCTGCTCACTCTTATCTTCAGTCTGATCATTCCTCCTTTCTTCTACTTCAACTTCAGCAACCCTATCGCCCTTCACTGAATTGCTAACAGAATCCCATTCATTCTCCAAGCTATTCATACTGCCATAATTTTGATCCTCATCTTGTGATTGGACTTTCCCCTCAAAAACATTGCCTTGTTGCCGGTTATCCACTTGATTCCCTGTAATGGCGTATTCATCACCAGGCCTTATCTCAGATACTTCATCTCGAACTAACGATCCTGGACCGCCTTCTTGATAGGATTTGACCACTTGTTGGAATGAAATGAGGATTATAAGGACATGGAAGAATCCTACCATCTTAGAAGGTTTCATTAATGAATGCATCTAAAATTAAAACCACATTTTTATTAATTTCTGCATAGCTCCTCTGAAAAAAAAAAGAAGGAAAATTGTTTTATAAGACTAAACTCTCCACTGAAAAGCAGCAATGTCATATTATTTCCGTGTTATTGTTATATTTTCCATATGCGTTATGGAAAACACACCCGTACGTTAATTGCGAAAGAACATTATTTATACTTCAGATATACATAAACAACATATGTGGAATAAATAAACACCAACACAATATATTACATGAACTCACTTGCATTTTGCAGCCGAGATCTTGAGTCTAAGTATAGAGCATTCTCTGAGTATTATGCTCTATATCTAATGCCAGTTTAGAGCTGACCGTATTTATAGCCTACCATTTCCTGCAATAATCCATTGCGTCTCTTAAAAAAACTTTTCGTTTGAGATGTTTCTTTTGTGAGCTAAACACAATAAAAAAAAATAGGGGGAAAATATTTGATGTATTTAATAACTTTCATTCCTATCAGACACACAAACCAGGACATGCATTTGCTGACTCCAGAAGAATAAAATACTATAGTACAGTAATACTTTTTCTAGTTTCCAATTCAAAAAATTTCTGTGACTTTACACAAGTTAAAGCACTAGATGCTGTAGAGACGGTGACTCAGGGGGTGGGTCCAGGGGGGTGAGCCCCATTTCTCCCTTAAGCCAAGTTTATTGAAAATTTAATTATAAAGTATGAACGTATCCATAGCTACAGGCAATTCACTCCACATGGCCACTGCATACTAATTGATGCTCTTCATTCATAAATTAATGTCAAAATCTTTTAATTTTGAAAGATTTGACTAAAAATACATTTGGTCCTTATTATTAGTGCTGGATCCACCCATGTGACTCCTGATCAAACATGTTTGTTTATATAATATATTGGAGAAAACAGTAAATGCTTTGGCATAGACCATTTCAGAAGTAAATGTTCAATTGTTATAGAAGCTGTCATGGATAAAGGTAATGTGAATGTTGAAGAGTGGGCAGTTGAGACTAAGATGTTGTAGTAAAGCATAGCTAATGGAACTGGAATGGCAAACACAAAGATGAATAGTGACCATGCAAAAAAAAAACAAAAAAACAAAAAAAAAAACGGTGGGAAACTAGTTGTAAAAAACAACAACATTTAAATACTGAAAATTAAAAAAAAAGTAGGACTTCTTGAAAAAAGTTGGTATCAAAAAGACAACAGTCAAACTAAGTCCTATGTGTTTTGACAACTTCAGAACTTGATGGCAAGGCATTGATTTAGGGGTATAGAATCACCGTTCTCAATTTGAGCAAGTTTTGCAATGCTCATCTTTCGAATTAACACTTTGGCTTTAAAATTCCTTGTTTCCATATTTTTTAGAGCAACCGTAAATTTTTTCAACATTTAAGAAATGTTGTTGTTTTTTACAACTGTGTATATATATATATATATAGTACTTATTACATGAGTCAGAGTGTGATATGGCAAAATATTTCACGAGCAGGCTAATTTATTTTCACGAGCCAGAGGCGAGTGAAAATAAAGCCTGAGAGTGAAATATCTAGCCATAACACTCTGACAAGTGTAATAAGTGGTTTATTCCACACTAGATATCTTCACTACTGTAGTTAGTACTAGAGGAAGGGTAACTCACAGCTTAAAGTTGGTTGTAGGGGATACCCACACCCCCAGCTGATATTTTAGCAGCTGCTCTAACCCAGTTGAGCAGGGTACACCAGAGGAAGGTAGCCAGTAAAAACCCAGAGAAAATTGAAAAGTTTGGCCAGTTACTATAACTACAAGGGTAATGAGCTTGCACAGTACAGCGTAAAATAACAGAGTGAAATCACGATATTTCACGGATCATGTACCTAAAGATACATGTATCATTGTGAAGATATCTAGGGTGGAATATATAATACTTATAGCACGAGTCAGAGTACAATATGGGAAAATATTTTACGAGCACGCAAAATATTTTCACGAGCCAAAGGCGAGTGAAAATGTGGCGGGAGAGTAAAATATCATTCCCATATTGTACGACGAGTGTGATAAGTGATTTATTGCTGCCTTGATATTTTTTCTCAACCGGTTACAATTCAATTTTCATTGATTTTACTCGCTACGCGCATGCGTAGTGTACCGTACAATATACACCGTACAATATGGGAGAATACAGAACGCTCGCGTGATGCGGAAATATTCAGGTAAAAATATCAAAGCCGCAATAAATAATAATATATACAATTTATATAGCTGCTCACTGAGAAGTGAATTGCCGTTCCCTATATTTAACGATTGAAACTTGAAGTTAAACTCAGAAATGTCCTGTTGACAATAACTTGCACCTTCTAATGTAAGTTATAATGGATAGAAAAACACTTGCAAGGGAATAGGCACATTCATTAATTCCTTACACACAATTTTATCACCTGCATCATCAACTCTTTCATGCCCTGTCACATCCCAAAGGTGAAAGAAAGGGTGTGTACACATAAGAGAAAGATCTTGTGCAGATGTCATAACAGACAGACTATTTTCATAATTTCAATGCACGGTCTTTTAAATAAACATTTAGATTGAGTCACTCAACACAGCTGCATGAATGCACATTTGCATAATGGAGGAGCTAATTTGATAACTGTATATTATAAAGAATGCTTTTCAGCCTGACAGATTATTTTCATAATTTCAATGCACGGCCTTTTAAATAAACATTTAGATTAAGTCAATCAACACAGCTGCATGAATGCACATTTGCATAATGGAGGAGCTAATTTGATACTAAGAATGCTTTCAATTCCCATTCACCACACCTGGGATAATAGCAGTGAGGCCACACACCCTGAACACTAAAATTGTCCTTCAGTTATTTAATAATTTTAAGATAAACATGTTGTGGAAAGTGATCGGTTTGCTGACTGTAATGACAACATCATTGAAAATGACTTCAGTTAAAATGTCATGCATGAAGATTAGTGACGTTGGCTGTCCTAATTCTAGAGTGCAGCTCTGGCCTTGTCTAATATTTCTTTCCTTATTTTGGGATATTCTGGATGCTTCTTCAGTACCTGGTGGCATACATCAATTGCACCAACATATCACTTGGCCTTCAAGTGGTTGAAGGCAAGCTTAAATCCTAAATAAAAAATAACGAAGTATGAAAAAATGAATATTCATCCCTTATTAGCAGCTAATGAAAGGAGTTTGTCTAATTTAATTATTCAGCCGCTGTGCACTTACCTACAGTAGGCTGAGCATGGTAACAATATTTCCAAGCCTGAGCGTAGTAACTGGCTGCATCTCTATAAGCTTGTTCTTTCTCTGATATATAGCCTCTATACTCCCAAGCCTTAAAGCATGACTAAAATATAAATATAATTATTTTAAAATGATGTATTTTAGCAATATTTGCTCGTACATTAAAATATGATATTTACTACATAAAAGGGCAAAGATCAAAGTGACTTATATTTTATTTGTTAAACACTGAAAAATAAAAGGAATGAAAAAAGTTTCTTGATGATGAGTCAATATTGGACAAATAGAAGTAAGAACTACACATTGTAAGCATCAGATAGGTATTGATCCAAGCTTTAAATTGTAGATACTAATTGTCAAGTCGATGAATAAATTGCACTCAGAAATATACATATATGGTAATTTTTATTCCACTTCTAATAAGCCCCTCCCCCCTTCCCCTTCATACTCTATCTTCACAGTTTCATACCTTATTATATTTTATGCATCTTCCCAGCAAGTCCTGAGCAAGGTCATACTTGCCAGACTGAATGTATATGTCAGCCAATAGGAGCCAAGTCTTCTCAAAGGTCACGGCATCCTTGGCCAGCCACTGCTGCTTGGAGGATATCTTGAGCTGGTTCCTCGCTCTAGGAAGCTGCTTCACCAGCATGTGTGCTACTGCTAGGGCTAGTAGCACATCCACATCGTTCCTCTGGTTTCAGTAGTAGTAGTAGTAGTAGTAGTAGTAGTAGTAGTAGTAGTAGTAGTAGTAGTAGTAGTAGTAGTAGTAGTAGTAGAAGTAGTAGAAGAGCAGTTGCAGCCAGTAGTAGTAGTAGTAGTAGGAATAGTAGTAGTAGTAGTGGCAACAACAACAACAACAACATAAGGCAGTAATATTATTAGGAAAGAAAATATTAAATAAATAATTTCATGCCCATTACTCCTAATAATATTTTGCCTTGAAACCCACCCAAACTAAAGTTTCTAGATAGAGACCTGTCTAAAGTGTTATTCCTTCTACAAATTACCATACTGCTCACTTCAGTCCTTATCCTGAAGGAGAAGGTCGCCATAGCTCAGCTCATGCCACAAGAGCAGGCAAATTATTCAGAATTAATAATCCCAGATCTCATTAATCAGAGGACTATAATCTTAGTCAACTCTCTTATCTAGCATACAAGTGTACAAAACATTTATAAGGTAGATTACAATGATAATAGCATTGGTTTTTGCCTGCACATGAATATAATTAATGTTCAGTAAAGGGTCCATGCTATTCCCTTGAGTGTGAATTTCACACTAAGTATGTACATTCACACTAGGCAGAAAGTGTGAAGGACACACCATGCATAGATGGTGGGCATTCACACCACCAGTTTGGTGTGAATAATTTGGTGGGTTTTCACGCTATAATTTGTCTCCATAGTTAGCTAGTCACAACTAAATAATGATAACGTACTGTAAAAATGACGACCATGGCTTTTCAAAGCGCTACAGCATATCCAGTTAGTGAACAAGAAGGCCAAAAGGCTAGAAATCTATAGAGAACGTGGTTTGAGTAAACAAACGGCCATTCTCGGCAAATGTGGGCGTAACCGTGGCGCGGAAAAATTTAAGGACTTCAGGCGTCTCGCTTTTAGTGTTTTTGTTTGTGTCTTTGCGGAGAAGCGTCCGAGAAAAACGCTTAAGGGCTCATCGTACTTCTTGATAAATGTTGGGCTTACTGAAGCTAAAAAATGAATTTTCATTTTTTTTTTTTTTTTTTTTTTTTTTTGCAAAATAATGGTCGATTTTCTGGGAGCTGGTCACATATACCCGATTTTGTTATCCACCCCTAATACTGTCTCGCTCGCTCGCCAACAAACATCCCCGATTTTCAATTGTGTTACCCCTGAGAGTGTCTCTCGCTCCGCTCCCGAGCCAACAATAGGCAAGACAGTGCATGCAACTATTCAACTGTAACTAATACTGATACTAATGTCATCTATTGTGTCTCTATTGTGCAGTGTATAGTAAAGTGATTTTAGAATGGTAATGTGATATTAGTTTGATTTCATAGTGGATATGATCCAAGTTTGTATTCAGTGTATATCTTACCCTTATTTGGATATATGCTCACCACTTAAACTGCTCATACTCTTTAAGCAATCCAAACATTTACTTGTATTTAAGCCCTAGACCAGCATTGAAGGATGCTGCTGTGTAGCTACTAAATCTGCTACAAGATGAATATGTATGAATTAGATGAAAGAGAGGTTTATGAGGTATGTGATACCAGGAGTGACCTCAAAATGAAGAAATCTTGGAATTGCCAGCCAAAAGTGTTAATTCCTTTCATATTGTTAATATTGCTCAATGCAGTTTTATCAGCTGCCGTGTTGGTTCTAATTTTATATTTTCAATTGCATGCTGGCCGTCAGCTTTCTGATATTGGACAGAGAGTCTCTCAATTAAACGAAAGCACTCAAATGTCATTGAATAATTTGAGCCAAAGCTTACAGATGGACGTAGTAGGTAAATCTCCTCAGTATCCTGCATCTTCTTGTTCCAGTCTTTCTAGACAGTCTCCTTCTGATTACTACTGGATAGAGTCTAGCAATGGCTCTAGCATTCTAGTCTATTGTGACATGACTAAGATGTGTGGTAATATCACTGGAGGATGGATGAGAGTCACTCAGCTGAACATGAAGAACACCTTCTCCCAATGTCCTCCAGGACTCTGTCTAAACCCTAGTCTACCACAGACTTGCCGGATCTGTAACTTTACCGGAGGCTGTTCCTCGGATGTATTTCAAGTACAAGTCAACTACTCGCACGTGTGTGGAAGAGTAATTGGTTATCAGATTGGAACGACAGATGCCTTTTCTATGGAATATTCCAACGGATTTGATGGAGTAAGTCTTTCTTATGGTAATGATACTATATGGACCTTTGCTGCAGCATTTGGTGAGGATTATACTGATCACAACACTGTTTGTCCTTGTATAAATCCTGCTGATAGTCAAATTCCATCAGTACCTAGTAAATACGGAAACAATTATTTTTGTGATACCGGGAGAATAAGAGATGATAAAGTTACTTTTTACCGCAATAATCCGCTATGGGATGGAATGGGCTGTACTTCACAACATGATGCTTGCTGCTCACTTAACAACCCTCCGTGGTTTTATCGAAATCTCCTCAATTCTACTCCAGAACCCATTACAATGAGAGTGTGCCGGAGTGGCAACAGAGACTCCGAAGATGTCGGAATTGAGATAATTGACCTGTTCGTACAATAACGAGACATTTTCCTTTCAAACTTTCGATTAGTAGTTTTTCAACTATATAATTTACTTAAACTGAGATTAGTTTATCATTTTGTTTGATCACTATTCATACTATTACTATTGTATTGTGGCTGAGAAGTATATTAGAGAAGCAGAAGAAATGTGCATTTTACAATAATGGTATGAGATATGGTACCATGAAAGCAAACTGTCCCAATATGAGTGAGAGACACTCACAATTCTCTAGATTGTTGTGTCCTGAGGGCAATACACTTAGGGCCTGAGGGATCCTCAATTTCACAATTGTTGACAGCACCTAGCTAAATAATTTAGAACATAACAATGGTTCCTAACAACACAATTAGAGGGACTCTACATATAGAAGCCCTACCGTGAAGGTGGGGGTACTACATATAGAATTCCTCACTGAAGGACCTAAGGGATTTAAAGTCCCTCTGTCGTCACAATACAAAAATTACACTAGCTATGTTCTAGCAACTTTATAAAGTATATAAACACTTCGAGAAAACGGAGAGACTAATTGTTGCTCACTGCACAAACAAAGCCATTGCGAGATCATGCATATAAACCAGTTGATTCAGCTGACTGGTTGTTAGTCTTGCCTATAGCTGAGTTGTTGGACGTCGGAGTCTGTCAATGTCTCTATCACGCTGTTTAGATAGAATTGTTACAATAACAATGCATGGGTCAATAGCATTGATGACTTAAATGTGTTATTTGTTTTATTTTGTTTTGTATTAAAAACAAATCCTGACTTAATGGCTATCACAATGTGGGAATACACCACAACACAGGAGGGGAAGACAGCAGCAGGCATGACTGAAAATACCACGATTAACATTGACTCACACCCCTTATCCATCTAAGACTTCTAGAATATTCTTTAGAGGAACATGTGTTTGTAACTGAGCATGAGCAGTTTTGTATTTTCTTTTTATATTTCACTGGTGGGTGGCAGACCTGTATTTTGAAGGTCGGCCTCCCCCAAGTCATACTTACCTGTCACATACTTCATAGCATTATTAATTACCTCATATAACTTCCTTAAGGGACTTCAGGGCTAGTTAAGGGTGAAGAAGTGAGTGAGAACAGGATAGTTTAGATCATAGCTACCAGAATAGACTCACTCTGTTGGCAGTGTTACCTGGATCTGGGACGACACCTGGCATCCAACCCCTTACCTGGCAGGAGATACGAACATTCCTAAGAAATTCCCCCACAACATGATTGGTGACAAGCCATTCATCCAATTTGGAGACAGTTCATTTAATATTGTCATCATTTCTTCATTAATTTTCAGTTAAATGTCTGTATTTTTTTATTTATTTACTTATTTGCTTATTTATTTGTTTCTTTAAATAATTAATTTAAATTATATTTATATTATATATATTTTTAATTTTTTTTATTTATTCACTTGTATTTCTCATTGCTGTACTTATTTATTTACACACTTGCTTACTTCCAGTCTTTTTATTACCCTTCTCTCTATGCTCTCCTCAAGTAATTTGCATCCTTTCTCATTCCACCCACCTGTTTATTCCTTTACCCATTTACATTATCACCATCCTCTCTTACATATCCTCCAGCTAAGTTCCTTACGCTTAGCAAACTAAGTCCTATGTGTTTGACAACTTCAGAACTTGACAAATGGCAAGGTATTGATTTAGGGGTTTAAAATCACCATTCTCAATTTGGGCAAGTTTTGTAATGCTCATCTTTCGAATTAACACTTTGGCTTTAAAATTCCTTGTTTCCATATTTTTTAGAGCAACCGTAAATTTGTTCAACATTTAAGAAATGTTGTTGTTTTTTTACAACTGTGTATATATATATATAGTACTTATTACATGAGTCAGAGTGTGATATGACAAAATATTTCACGAGCAGGCTAATTTATTTTCACGAGCCAGAGGCGAGTGAAAATAAAGCCTGAGAGTTAAATATCTAGCCATAACACTCTGACAAGTGTAATAAGTGGTTTATTCCACACCAGATATCTTCACTACTGTAGTTAGTACTAGAGGAAGGGCTACTCACACCCCCAGCTGATATTTTAGCAGCTGATTTAACCCAGTTGAGCAGGGTACACCAGAGGAAGGTAGCCAGTAAAAACCCAGAGAAAATTGAAAAGTTTGGCCAGTTGCTATAACTACAAGGGTAATGAGCTTGCGCAGTACAGCGTGAAATAACAGCGTGAAATCACGATATTTCATGGGTATCACGATATTTCAAGGGTCATGTACCTAAAGATATCATTGTGAAGATATCTAGGGTGTTATATATATTTATTCCACCCTAGATATCTTCACAATGATATTTTTAGGTAATTGAGATCTCGCCGATATCTCATGGTGTTATCTCATGGCTGTACTGCGCAAGCTCATTACCAGAGTAGTTATAGCAACCTGCCTGGCCACAAGTTTTCTGGGTTTTTACAGCTACTTTTACTCTAGTGGAGCCTACCCAGCCAGGTTAGAGCAGCTGCTATCAGCTGGGGTAGTGGGGAGCCCTAGTAAGTTTTCGCTAACTTTACACCATTAGTTACCAAAAAAAAAAACTACTTCAGTGAATATATCTAGTGTGGAATAAACCACTTATTACACTCGTCAGAGTGATATGGCTAGATATTTCACTCTCAGGCTTTATTTTCACTCGCCTTTGGCTCTTGAAAATAAATTAGTGAAAATAAATTAGCCTGCTCATGAAATATTTCACCATGTCACACTCTGACTCATGTAATAAGTACTATATATATTATAAATAATACTTATAGCACGAGTCAGAGTACAATATGGGAAAATATTTTACGAGCACGCAAAATATTTTCACGAGCCAAAGGCGAGTGAAAATGTGGCGTGAGAGTAAAATATCATTCCCATATTGTACGACGAGTGTGATAAGTGATTTATTGCTGCCTTGATATTTTGTCTCAACCGGTTACAATTCAATTTTCATTGATTTTACTCGCTACGCGCATGCGTAGTGTACCGTACAATATAAACCGTACAATATGGGAGAATACAGAACGCTCGCGTGATGCGGAAATATTCAAGTAAAAATATCAAAGCTGCAATAAATATATATATAATATAATATATATACAATTTATATAGCTGCTCACTGAGAAGTGAATTGCCGTTCCCTATATTTAGCGATTGAAACTTGAAGTTAAACTCAGAAATGTTCCCGTTGACAATAACTTGCATCTTCTGATGTAAGTTATAATGGATAGAAAAACACTTGCAAGGGAATAGGCACATTCATTAATTCCTTACACACAATTTTATCACCTGCATCATCAACTCTTTCATGCCCTGTCACATCCCAAAGGTGGAAGAAAGGGTGTGTACACATAAGAGAAAGATCTCATGCACTTGTGCAGTGCAGATGTCATAATTGTGCTTCAGCCTGAGGCCACACACCCTGAACACTATTAAATTGTCCTTTAGTTATTTAATAATTTTAAGATAAACATGTTGTGGAAAGTGATCGGTTTGCTGACTGTAATGACAACATCATTGAAAATGGCTACAGCTAAAATGTTATGCATGAAGATTAGTGACGTTGGCTGTCCTAATTCTAGAGTGCAGCTCTGGCCTTGTCTAATATTTCTTTCCTTATTTTGGGATATTCTGGATGCTTCTTCAGTACCTGGTGGCATACATCAATTGCACCAACATACCACTTGGTTCAAGTGGTTGAAGGCAAGCTTAAATCCTAAACAAAAAATAACGAAGTACGAAAAAATGAATATTCATCCCTTATTAGCAGCTAATGAAAGGAGTTTGTCTAATTTAATTATTCAGCTGCTGTGCACTTACCTACTGTAGGCTGAGCATGGTAACAATATTTCCAAGCCTGAGCGTAAGTAACTGGCTGCATCTCTATAAGCTTCTTCTTTCTCTGATATTATAGCCTCTGTACTCCCAAGCCTTAAAGCATGACTAAAATATAAATATAATTATTTAAAAATGATGTATTTTAGCAATAATTGCTCGTACATTAAAATATGATATTTACTACATAAAAGGGCAAAGATCAAAGTGACTTATATTGATTAGGCTATTATATGTGACTGGTTTTGTGAAAATCGGCCTAAACGTGGCAACCTAATTTTTTTTCGTTTTTTCTACCAGCAGGTTCTATGGTGGGTGATAATGAAGTCCTCCAAGTCTGAGAGAGAATATGCGAGTTTTCCTCGGAACTATGAACTAAAACATTCATTCAATATTGTATCATTTCTATTATCAAACATTATTTGGGACTAGGAAATTTGTGTTCATTTATATACCACAGTAACAGCAAAACCTCTAGAAAATACATTGGAGTGGTAAGCAGATCTACTTGCATTTAATGATCATACTCAAAACAGTAAGCACCATATTATCACAATGACCGCTAATATACTTCCTCTTCTACAATCAATACAGCCAGTACCTGTACTATCAATAGCAGCAGCTGTCGTATGTCCTCCTCCACATTCATGAGACTGCATAGCTCCTATACATCCAATCATAGTTTACCAGAGACAAGACAATATTTAGTTGTGGTTATCGTCTCACAATGTCAATGCCTCAACTAGAAATATAAAAAAAAACTTACATAAAAACTAATTAAAATAAGCTGCTTCATGGTAGACTCAATTTTAGGACTTTGAAATTATGCATTATACTTCAAGACAAAAAAAATTGACCAAGATTATATAACAAAATAATATTCATCAGTTGGTGCTATTTTGGTTCAGCTAAGAATACATAACATTTTTGCAAACTTTATGGCTTGTATATGACCATAATAAGAAAATTCAATGGATAGTTAAATTAACTATAGCAGAAGTAGTGTGTGTATCTTTCTCTCTGTTTTTTTTCACTACCTCTAGCTATCCCTGAACACTTTATTCCATGTCATCACCAGTCATTTTTTCCCCTTTAAGTTTGCCTCAAACCTGACCAAATAATTACGAGTAAATCAGGGTTGTCCACTTTATTATGGCCCATGTTGATACCATTTTTTCAGTATCTATTAAATTATAATATATTAAGTTTTACGTAGGGAGTTGATGAGGAAAGAAAAGTAAAACATTTATTTATGAAATGTGCACAATCCGCACCTTTGTAGCTGGAATAGCTAGAATGTGTATGATGCATAATAACAATAACAACGACAACAACAACAACAACAACAACAACAACAATAAAAAAATGATAAAAATAATAATAATTAGATGTATTTTTAAAACAATACAGGATTAAACAGAGGCTATGCTTGCTGGCTGGTTGTCATAGCTCAGTGGCAGAGCGCTTGTGTGTCAAGTAAGAAGTCCTGGGTTTGATTTCCGGTGGTGACCAAATATATTTAATTCTGTATTGTTTAAAAAAGCCTGTGGAAGAGAAAGAATGCATCTAATGAGTACTAAAATGGCTGAGAAAGAAATTGTATATGTACATAGCAATGAGTCTTTATGACATCAATGTATGTTATGTCTAGCAGAAAGACCAAAGAGTGCTGTATAAATACTCCACACTTACATAGAGATAGTACACAACATCAGCATCAATTACATTACATCAGATACTCAACAATGTCCGCCATAGCTTCAAACACAGATGCATCCTAGACACCTAGCTGATAGTCCTGCAAATAGAAACAACATCAATAAGTTTCTTTATCTGGTAAGATAATTGTGCCAAAATTTACTCCATTAAGGAAATAATAGTCAGTAATCTTACTGTCTGATACGACTTTCTACCTCTATTTTCTCTGGAGGAATCTTAATGAAATAGAGTACAAGTATTTGATTGTATAAACAATAAGGCATAAACTAATGGTAGAGGCTGCTCAAATCTTGCAAACATTTGCTTTCACTAGCAACAATAGATGCTTAGTCTAAGGACTAACAAAAGGTAAACAATGTGAGTAAACAGCCCAACGAGTCTCTTTTAGTAGGTTCCTGATTGTCTACAATTATTACGATAGCACTAAAGAACCAGGAAGTGCATATGTACCAGGAACAACAAAATTACTATAAAATTGATTAGAATGGTAAGAAGATTCACTTGCTTTTAACTACCACCATCAATACAGTAAACACCATTATTATCATAATGGCAGCTATCACAATGGTACATAGATTATAATAATGATGACAGCTGACATATTTCCTTCTTTATATTTGTTGACTGCCTAACTCAAAGCACTTGCTTATAAATTCAATCATAATTCATCACAGACAAGATGTTATTCAGCTCACAATGTTATTACTTCAAGCTAACTAGGAAATTACAAATAAAACATCTGTGAACAAACATTATTTGGGGTGGTTGACTGTGGCATAACGCCACCACCTTCTTCTAGGGACTAATTTATTATTATTTCCTTAATTGTATTCATTACTTCAATAATATTTATTGCTAGCTACCCCACACACCCGGCTTCGGTTATAGAAACTAGAAGTTACATAAGCAGTCATACTCAAACAGTAAACACCATTATTATCACAATAACAGCTAATATACTTCCTCCTCCACAATCAATACAGCCAGTACCTGTACTATCAATGGCAGCAGCTGTCACACTTTCCTCCTCCACATTCAATGACTGCATAGCTCCTGTACATCTAATCATAGTTTACCAGAGACGAGGCAATATTTAGTTGTTATCATCTAACAATGTTAATACCTCGACTAGGAAATATAAAATAACTTATACAAAAAAGGCTATATTATTTGTCCATACGAAAATTAATAGAAAGTTAAACTATAACTGTGAAGTTATAGGTATCTTTCTCTGTCTTTTTTCACTACCTATAGCTATCTCCGAACACTTTATTCCATGTCATCACCAGTCATTTTTTCCCCTTTAAGTTTGCCTCAAACCTTGCCAAATAATTACGTGTAAATCAGGGTCACTTTATTATGGTGATGTTGATGCCATTTTCAGTATCAATTAAATCATATATTTAAGTATTGTGTAGGGAGTTGACTGAGGAAAAAAGTAAAAGATTAAGTTACTAAATGTGCACAATCTGCGCCTTAGTAGCTGGAATTAGCTAGAACGTATGCTGCATAATAACAATAATAATAACAATCAAGTTCAGACCCTTCATAAAAACTAGATTGAAACTTTCTCACTTAAAGGGGTCTTGAAAAAAGCAAAGGAAAAATGTGAAAAAATCTTAGTTGTCGCCAGGGAATCGAACCCAGGACCACTGGCTTTAGCCACCAGTGCTCTAACCACTGAGCTACGACAACCCCCAACTTCCAAGACCTTCACCTTTACAAAATATTTAGTCTTAGTAATTATTAGTTTATATATTTTATATTTTAAGTTGTTGTAGCTCAGTGGTTAGGATATCACTGATGGCTAAAGCCAGTGGTCCTGGGTTCGATTCCCTGGCGACAACTAAGATTTTTTTAACATTTTTCCTTTGCTTTTTTCCAGACCCCTGTAGGTGAGAAAGTTTCAATCTAGTTTTTATGAAGGGTCGGAACTTGATATTGTGATGATAAAGCTTTTCAATACACTAATTATGGCGCCTCTCCGGAGGGGGAGGTGTTTCCGCAACACCGTAAAGGTGTTCTGACGGCACATAATTGGTGGTCTGTTGAGTACAAGACTGCAGCAAGTGGTACTACTCTAGTTGGGCGGAGCCCGACCTCTTCTGAAGGGAGAGGTCGGGTAACAAGCCTATACCCGGGTTTGTTCTGCTGAGTCAGCTAATTTCCTTTGCATTTAACCACACTTCAATCTGATTGGACTGCAACGTACGTTGCAGCAGGGAACAAACCCGGGTATAGGCTTGTTACCCGACCTCTCCCCAGCAGAGGTCGGGCTCCGCCCAACTAGTACTACTCGACAGTATTAAGGTAAAATGTAAAGGTCTTGGGAGTGAGGGTTGTTGTAGCTCAGTGGTTAGAGCACTGGTGGCTAAAGTTGTCGTATTCCTTGGCAACAACTAAGATTCACATTTTTCCTTTGCTTTTTTCCAAACACTTTTAGGTGAGAAAGTTTCAATCTAATAATAATAATAATTAAATAATAATAATTAATATAATAATAATAATAATAATAATAATAATAATAATAATAATAATAATAATAATAATAATAATAATAATAATAATTAATATGTATTCTCTCTCTTTCATCTAATGTGTAAAAGAAGGCTGAGGAAAGAAACTGTGAAATAATAATTAAATAATTAGATGTATTCTCTCTTTCACTGGCTTTTTAAAACAACAGAATTAAACAGACAAACAAACACTTCAATTTATACTGTTAAGGAGTACTGCTATGCTACAGGCTATGTTTGCTGGCTGGTTGTCATAGCAGCTCAGTGGCAGAGTGCTTATGAGTTAAGCAAGCAGTCCTGGGTTCGATTCCCGGTGGCGACCAAATATTTTTTTAAAAATAAGCCTGAAAAAGAATACATCCAAGGAATAAAAAAAGGCTGAGAAAAAAATTGTGAGGTGATAAATTAGCAGAGAAAAAAATTCCATGGATAAAAAGAACCTTTGAAAAAGGAAAATTTCTGTTGGTTTGTTGAGAGCAAGACTGTAGCATAGCAGTACCCCTTAACAGTAGAAATACAGAATTGAAGAGTATGTTTGCCAGCTGGTTGTCATAGCTCAGTGGCAGAGTACTTGTACGTTAAATAAGCGTTATGGAGTAATAATAATAATAATAATAATAATAATAATAATAATAATAATAATAATAACAGCAAGCAGGTACTCTGCCACACCCTAGTGCTTGAGATGTACTAAATTCAACTAATTAAGAATGCAGTGGCATAAAGTATTTTTATCCATGGTTTACCTATTCTGTAAATTTTAAGTTCATTACAATGTTTTTTAAGGGGAACTATAGTGCTGCTACATTTTTATTAGTAAGTCATCTTCATTAATAAAAACTTTTGTCATAATATAAAGAACAGTGATTATTCCAGATCTACTGAAAATGTAGAAGAATTGTACAATAAGAAATACGGAATACTGGTAAAAGGCAACAAATATCATAATTATAATAAGAAAGAATGTGTCAGTGACTTGATGTGGAGGGCTGCACTCCGTAGAAGAAAGTGTTCTCAGTCCTCAATGAACTGTGACTGTGTTGCTAAAGATGGTCCATTTGTAGCTAGTGGTTTTTTTCAAATTCTATTTGTGTATGTATGCTGTGCAACTTTCCACTGTTACATACTTACTGCACTGACAGTAACATTTCTACATTTGCAAAGATTGTTGGTCTCACACTAATGCTCAAGTTGGACCTTTTGCATGTATATTTATAATTGACTATTTGCTCCAAGTGCATGCGATTTTAATTTTAACAAAATTAATTGGCGAGCGAGCGAAGCGAGCGAGCAACTCTAAGATGTAGTCTATGGAAATCCTGAATACGATACGTCGTCGTTTAAACGCGCGCGCGCATTCCAGAACTTCGCTCGCTCGCCCAACCAATGCTACACGAGCATTTTCTAGTATCAATTTAAGACTAGTGATGTGCTTGAGCACAAATGGCGAGCGAGCCTAAAGACTATACTATTTTTATATGAATGATTTTGACTTCTAACACTGAAGCTACTGAAAATAAGGTCCAGTTTTAAATTTCGCATACAGGGTAAAGGGATTTCAGTGCCATAGTAACAACTCTCTGCAACTGCTTGAATTGAAGGAAAAAAACAACAATAAAACAATATACGTTATTTAAAAGTTTTCTTTGTGATATTATTTAGCTAAGTAGCTAGTGGTTGTAACACACAATGCCTTGACACAACTGGAGATGCACCTACACAGACTTACCTTCGCGGTAGTCTAGTGGACAATCAAGTAAATACTGTTGCGCACGGCTTATAACCATGACAAAGAACGCATTGACTTACCACCGCCACTAACTCGAATAGAAATGGAAAGTCCTTTAAGTTTTCTAGTTTTAACTGCACCCGCAAAAGAATTCAAAACGGTAAATAATTCAATTTCTAGGGTGATACGGGTACTGATCGATAAACCAGAGGATCCTGTTTAGTGCAATTTGGGACGGGGTCGACCACATAACTAACACAAAAACGCGAGGGTCAAAGTACAAAATGACATACGCACGTCCAAACATACAAATAAACATCCCCGATTTTTTCATTTTTACCCCTGTAAGTGTCTCGCTCGCTACGCTCGCTCGCCAATTAAGGGTGCTGGCACATAGCAACGCGCGTGCACTGTTAATTGAGTCCCCAGACCACGAGTTGTAGTTCGTGGCTAGCCTAAAAAAACACTCGCAAGGAATTCCCGCCTTCAACTTCCTTGGGTATAGAGTTAGCGATCTTACTCAATCTATTTTTACCCAATCCCCTTGTGGATCCTGGGTTTTATTTCAGGGCTGGTTTTATTCTGGCAGGTCTCTCTTTGGTGGTGGGTTATCAAGTTGTGGCCAATGGCTAGTAGAAGAGTCAGAGGAACAAAGAGGAAACAGCAACTTCTTGCTGCTAGGCACAAGAAAAGATGTAATCCCAGTAGAAGTTGATTGTTGCAACACACAAAAAAATAGTTCTAGCTACCTTAGCTACTTGTACACCAACTAACAATACACTGTCTGTCATCTGATAAAATTACTGGCAAAATCTTAAATATTCAATTGCACATCTGAGGAATTATTGACTCCTGTTATGTAGTACATAACTTAACTACATTTTTTACAAAAAAAAATTGCAAAATTGAGTTAAAAAAGTTTGTGTCAGGTTTATTATTGGTATCTCTGATGTAATATCACAGGTCCCGAATTGGAAGTGGGTCCATCTGTGCCAATGAATGCCGGTTCGTCTGTGCCAGCAAGCACAGGTCCGGCTCTGATCACAGGTCCTGAATTGGAAGTGGGCGTAGGTCCATCTGTGCCAATGAATGCCGGTTCATCTGTACCAGCAAGCACAGGTCCGTCCCTGTCAGTAAACACAGGTCCGTCTGTGCTAGCAAGCACAGGTTCATATGCACAATTCAGCGTAGGTCTGTCTGTCCCAGTAAGCAGCACAAGTCCATCTGCACCAGTCAGTGCAGGTTCCCCTGAAAGATCAGGCATGCACACATATGAAGCAAGCACTTCCCCCGTTGTTGGTGGTACACTTGTGGACTCTGTCTAAATCCTGCATTGCTGGAGGTGCATTGGAACTTGTACCTACAATTGCATTCAATAATAGCAGAGGTAAATATATTTGTGGCACAAAAAGTAACAGGATGTCTAGACAAACTTCACATTCAGTCGCCTAGCATGCAAATGAAGAAGTGGTTAGCTCAGAAGACCCTGTATACCAATGCAGCACTACTCACCAGATCCCTTGGAAAGCCCAGCACCAACACAAGCCTAGAAGTTAGTCACTCAAGGCATCGATTTCCACACTCTATTGCTTCTCCGTAGTAGAACCAGTGATACCAAGGATGCCTTCGCTGCCTCCCTGAAGCAGTAGAGAGTCAGGAGTAAGCCGCTCGGAGAGAAGTTGTACAGGGAGCTCCGCTCAACTTAGAAGTCTCAGCCAGGCTCCTTCTCTCCATTTCGTTGTCTGTGTTTATTTATTTTTTCAAACGGGCTCTTTTCGGAGCCGCTGCATTCCAAAACTAAACAATAATCCGCGCGTATTCCTTACCTGCCCGAGGAGGGCGGGGCTGAAATTGACAAAATTGTGCGAGGGATGATTGGCTTGTTCTGCATGCTATTTCTGGCCATAAGTACGGAATGGGCAATGGGGGTTCAGAACCATTCTATTTTTGGAATACAGGTACAGAAGATAAAAATAAATAAATTACAGAGGGAAATTTCGTAATAACGGCAGAAAACGGATATATTTAAGGAAATTGTCGCCACAAAAATAATAACAATGAATAATTTGAAAACTAAATTGTAAATCGAAAAAAGCTTCTGTAATTTTGTCGGCGGTGAGTTCCAGAGTCCGCAGAGGGTGAGACCCCCAACTGGGGAGTTGAATTGTCGGGGATATTTTGCCATTTATGTTGGAGAATGTGACCGCTTATATCTGCCATAGTAATTGCTTTGGACTTCTAATTTCTGGTAAGCCAGCTCCTTTGATAGTTTACTGTGAGGTCCACTGTATAGGAGATCCTGCAAAACTTAAGAAATATATAAAAGTAGGCCATAGCAACATAATTGATTTAGTTAATGGATTTGCGTGGGTGCATGCGTAGGCGGTGCGTAGGCGGTGTGCCACCACCCTTATGTAATAGTTAGATACACATGTGTATAAGTTATTGACGATAATTGAGTGTTTAGATTGTGTGCTGTTCTATATCTACTTTAGGGCGTTTCTTGGTCCTAAACAAACATTGAAAAATGTTAATAACTAAAATAACATGTTGTCTCTGGTACACTATGCTTGAATATAAAAGAAAAATCATAGATCTAGGTAGTCATCAATTGTGGAGTAGAAAATATGTCATCTGTCATTATGATTACAATAGTGCTTGCTGCATTGTGCATGGCCTATTGTACTGGTTCTGTTGTTCCTGATCCATTGAGAATCCGAAGACAAACTTCAAACATTAATAATTGTCAAGTGTGCATTGACATAATTTATAGAACTTTCTGTTCTTCTTCATATGCCCAAAATTATATCAATGCTATCAGCAAATGTGGGGATAAAGCAACGCGTGGTTATGATTATAAAGTCGGATGTCAAAGAAATTCTGCTGGCAAATACTGCGGAGAGGCAGTTCTGAATGTTGGATCAACCTGTACTTCAGATTCTTCGTGTTCTCGTGGTTGTTCTAATAGCCTACGACAGGCAGGATGTTGTGTAAACACGCCTGATGACATCTACTCACAATTACTCACAGCCTGTAGGATTACTAAACCATCGCCATGTTCTAAGTCTCATATCACACAACCCACTGTTACTTCAGACCCTTCATGTGATTCTGACTTTGAATTTGATAGGATCAGTTTCACTGCAAGGTGTGACAATATCGACCCCATAGTTCGTGCTCTAAGCCGTAAAGATGTCTGCCAAAGTCACGAATAATATCACAGAATTGAGTGCAGCTCAAGAAATGGACAGTATTGCCTAGTGGAGTTTAATGCTACTTCCGGTGCAGGAGATTCTAATGGGACTACTGCAATTCAAAGAGCAGCCAGCGAGTGTTCATCTGCTTCCAACTGCTCAATGGCATGTAAAGACTCTCTTACTTCACTAAATAATACTGTCGGATGCTGTCTCTATGCCCTCAATAATACTATGCGCTTCAATTCAGCAGTCTTTGATGTACGTCAATGGAATGCATGTGGTATTTCCTTACCTCAGTTATGTGATGGCACTCGTTTGAAGATCGGAGGTATTGCCTTACCTCAATCATGTGATGCCACTCGTTTGAAGATCGGAATAATCATAATATTCATGATAATGGTGCAAAGTCTAGCTTAAACTTAGATTAACTGTAATGTTAATGAATATTATTAGATTTTTAGTGAATTTTATCAATACATATTTTTTTAGCTTGTTTTGTTACATCATTATTAACATTTTTATGATTTTTTATTAGCCTGGTTAGCCTTTTCTTATAATACAAACTATCGTGAAATTTTTTTCAATTCATAAATGCATTTTCACTATATGTATGAATGTTAAATTTTTGATTTGGTATTTAATCTGTCAAATAACTAGCTGAATAGCTGTAGAATTTTGTACTCCAGTTAAAATTTGATTCCACCTTCCTTTGGACTTGTGATACAGACAATTATGGCATTGCTGGTGTCAGATGAGCTTTATGTTCAAAACTTCTATATTTATATATATAATGTATTTAGCTTTGGCCTGTACATCAGGAGAATGTTTTCTTTTATGAAGTTTTTTATAAACATGAAAAGGCTACTGTTATATTCTGTGGCAAATCCCTCCACAGGCAATTTACAAGCCAGAGAAGTGTTGGAACTTGGTTGAAGTTTATTAATTAGCTAATTAATGGCTTCAAATAGTGTCACACGGGATCAGATATTGCAAATGTTCCACTTACTACTTATTTCAAAGGTGAAGAAAATATAACAGAAGTCAAGAGGAGTGAAGTGGAAACAAATAGAAGCAGAAAGGTGAGATGCAGAAAAGCAAGCTGAGGTAGAAAGGAGCGACATGGAATGGAAATATGAGGGACATGGAATGGAAGTATGAGGCTGCTTTGTGTTTATAGTCACAACTACTCACTCAGTCATGCATTTGCAATTGCCCCTATTTAAAGAGTGAACCGCTTGCACAATAAAACAGAGTTTAGAGTTTGGGTAAGTCACAGATTGACAAAATAAGCATAAGGTTCACAAAACATATAAAGAATACATGGTGATACAGGGTTGAATGGTTTGCTATGAATATGATTAAGCCTAGGGTGTTCTGTTGACTGTTCAGGTGTAGTTGGTGTAGTCCTGAGCAATGCCAATGTCACACCCTAGTAGAACGGTGTTTGCACCAAGGTTATCATGTGCACCAAACTTATAGACCTTTGATATACTATTTATATAACTTCTAGCCCAGAATATTTCAGACATACTTTTTACATTAATTCTCCCTGGCACATAATCTTTATCAGTAATCAGATCTTTTGACATCATAGATATATAGGCCCCAGAATCAACCTCAAACACAGCATCCTGTCCATTCACTTTTTCTGGTAGTAACATATTAATTTTGTGTGGTTTACCATTGATTCTATTCTCATACTCTCCAGTAGAGTCTTCATGGTCACTCAAAACTATACTTACATTCCTAGATTCTCTCTCAGAGTTATTGGTGGGGTCGGAATTCGTTATATTGACCTGATTACCAGAGTTACTCGGGGTATTCTGGGGACAGTCTGGTGCTTTATGTCCCTTCTCTCTGCACTTATAACAAGTGGGAACAAAAGGAGTATGCTCATATATGGTGTACAAGCAATTCTCTGAGTTGATTGCACACGATTTGCTACTGTGAGGCTTCTGTGAGTGAAATTTGTCATGGCTGGACCTGTTGTAAGTGTGATAATGAAACTTATCACATGAGTTATGGTGTGAATGTTTACGATCATGTTAGGAAAATTGGTCATTAGAAAAGACTGTCTGTGAACAATCTGATGATCAGAATAAGCAATAGAATGGACATAATCTTCATAAGCTTGCAATCTTTCCTGTACATTTTGAGGCCTGGCATTAGCTACACTTGTTCTTCCATCTCTGCAGAGTGAAGCAACAATACAGCCACTCTATAGCAAGTGACTCAGAGATAGCAGTTATAATAGAAGACTCAGAGAACACTTACAATTCAGGATGGGACTGTGTGAGGAATCCTCGCCTCACATTCAGTAACTTGAACATTTAACTTAATTAGTATCTTATAACAATCCAATGGTTACTTGCTTCCTTCACATCTCAGTTTAGTGTTTGCTATCTAAGACATGTTCAACATGCCATGAGTGTCACCTTAAATTACAGTTGCTTTAATTACTATTTTTAGACATGCCAGTGTCACTCTTAATATTGTATTTCTATAATCATGCTGAGTTATGTTAGTTTTTGTCATTGGGCATGTGCAGGAGCTTTCTTTTAAAAGGGGAGTTCTCAGTTCAGTCAGTTTGTTTCTACAGTTGAGCAAAGTTAAAACACTTAACATTTGTCAATCTTCCTGCACTAGTCAACAGAGTCTTACAAGACCAGTCTTACGAGGCATAGCTATTGTAAGGGAGGCTGTTAACTGCTGATTCAATTTGTGCTGTCTGCCAAAGTGTACCTGAACAAACCCGTTGTAGTGTCACAGGGACTTAAGTAATGTTACTAAAGAGAATGTAGTCTGCTTTACCCAGAGTGTAGCACTTGTATGAGAATTCAGTTTACTATGGGTGAACAAAGTCATGGCACGCATGCAGACTATACCCACCAGAGCTTAACACAAAAGATTTCAAGCCGTCATAATTATCAGCATAGGAATAAACATGGGCCAAATATACTCTCAAAGATTTACCAGTAAGTAATTTACCCAATGTACTAGTGGTGCGCTCGAATAGCGCAAATGCATGGCGAGCGAGTAAATATATGAGTATAGGTAAAGATAATTTGTGAAGGAAATCGCTAAATAATAGCAATGATTAGGCATGAAGAGTTAACAATAACAGAATTACCTAATAAACTTCGAAAGCAGTGGCAAAGAAGCGCAGCTTTACAATTTGCCATTCAGTCTTTCGCCAAGAAGAGAGTAGCTATAAACTTTTTGGTTGAAACTTAGTTGATTCTCCGTGCTCGTTAATTGAAAAATACCGGAACTGTAAACGCTTTACCTAACTTACGTAATTAGAAGCGCGGGCGAAATTTTTTGACGTACGCATACATACCTACATATATATATATATATATCTGAAATCTCAATTGAACACGACTGATAGTCAGCTTCGCTCGCTTCGCTCGCTCGCTGAATTAATCCACATATCTTACACAAAGTACGAAGTACGATGGGATCGGGTGACAATATGCCGACTAAGTAAGAGGGTGATCCGCTAGGTACAGGGTAAACTAGTTATGAAAAAATTGGTAAAGGGTGCACAGATAAAGGACTAAACTAGTGGTGTGCTTGAGCACAAATGGCGAGCGAGCTTTAAACTACACTGTTGTTACTCAAACTACTAAAATAAAGTTGAGTTGCTAAATTACTAATATACGGTAAAGGGGATTCAATGCCATAGTAACCACTCCCCTCAACTGTTTGAATTGAAAAAGAAGCAACAAAATCAAGTCACGTTATTTAAAATTTTCTTTGTGATATTCTTAATAGTAGTTGTAACGCACAATACTTTCACATAACTGAACATACCTACGCAAGACTTACCTTCGTGGTTCGTCTAGTGGACAATGAATTGTCAAGTAAATGCTGTTGAGTAGTGCTATAACTGTGACAAATAGTGTATTAACTTAACACCGCCACTAACTCGAATAGAAATGGAGCTCCCAGCACCCGCAAAACAATTCAAAGCGGTAAACAATTCAATTTCTAAGGTGATACGGGTAATGGTCGCTAAACCAGAGGATTCCGTTTAGTGAAGTTTGGGACGGGGTCGAACGCCGAGCGAACACAAAAATACGGAGGGTCAAAGTACAAAATGACATACATACGTCCAAACATATATATAAACTAGTGGTGTGCTTGAGCACAAATGGCGAGCGAGCCTGATAGTTAGGTAACATAAAATGTTACTATTTTTAGCTTACTTCATGCAAACACTATAATAGCAGTTATGACATTAGATTTCAGCAAACAAATACAAAATCACTCTCTTACCTGGTTAATGGTAACTTTTGTAGTATCAAACATCAACCATTCTGATAATCTCAATCACCAGTGACTCTTGAACAAGCTCTCAGCTACGATAAAAAATAAACCAGTGTTATTATTTGAAATTTTAGCCAACAAATATGGAATTACTACTTACCTCATTCTTGAGTATTGATAACTTCTGTAATATCAAATTGAAGTTACTTTGACCATCTGAATTACCTCGAATTCTTGACAACAAGCTCTCAGCTACATAAACAAAAGACAATCAATTTTAGCACACAAATACAAAATTACTTTCTTACCTCATTTTCTTGAGCAGTAGTAACTTCCTAGTACCAAATTTGAGTCATTCTGACTATTTGAATTTACCAGTCACTGTTGACAACAAGCTCTTAGCTGAGTTAACAATAACAGTACCAGAATAAAAGAAAGCAGTGGCAAAAAAGCGCAGTTTGACAAAGACTTCACAATTGTTTCAAGAAGAGAGTAGCTATAAACGTTTTGGTTGAAACAGGCAGTGCAGCAGGATTCTCCGCGCTCGTTAATTGAAAAATACTGGAACTGTGAACGCTTTACCTAACTTACGTAATTAGAAGCGCGGGCGAAAACAGAGGTCTCACGTACCCCATAAACAGATAAATAAATAAATATAGCGAAATCTCGATTGAGTTACCCCTGATAGTGTCTCGCTCGCTTCGCTCGCTCGCCAATAAACAAACATCCCCGATTTTTTCATTTTTACCCCTGTAAGTGTCTCGCTCGCTACGCTCGCTCGCCAAATAATAACAATGATAAGGTCTTAATGTGGTAAAATGTGGGTGTTTCACCATGATCAGGTAAAACAGAGCTACTGACTCTTGACAATAATGGTGAAACTAACAAGAAAAAACATCATTATGACAACATTCGACATCTTTACGCCTGGGCATTTCTTTATTGTTACAAATCTCTATCCCATAAGTTTTTTCTTGATATTTTAAGTCAATAAATATTTTTTTGTTGTGTTTATCATGCTATCTAATTTATCATAGCACATCAACATAGCAGATGATACACTAGCAGACAACATTCTAACAATATTAACTAGATACATGAATTCTTGATTCTCAAATTGTAAATTGAAACACAATAAACAAAATCTGTTTTATAAAAACCATATTTTCACTAGCACAAAAGAAAAATTTAATGCTCATTGTAATTTCTTAATTCTCAGCTAATGTGTTTACACCATTGCACCCCCCATCTAATCAATTAGTCGAAGCAACACAAACAAAAGAACTTGCTGCACAAGTACCTCACTTCCACTGTGCACCACAGCACAGAGTGCAAGTGAGTTACTTAAAGTTTCCTAAGTTAGAGCAGACTGGTGAAATATTCATGTTGGTGGAGAGATAAACCAGCAAGAATAAAATCCCAAAATTATAATGCAGAATAGCTGACTATTATATATTGTGTGCCTATCAAAAATACATTGGGTTCTATTAGTTTCGAGATTGGGACTATTCTTAGATATTGTCACCTATTGGTCCTACAGTGGCCTAGTAAGAGAGGATTAATTGAGTTCATTAGGGGAATAGTTTTATTGATATAATTTTAATCCTCTAAGGGAAATTAGGAGAATTGTTAGAGATCATAAAAAGGAACAAAAAGGAGGATTTCACTGTGTTCATCACATCTTATGAGAAACAATGCAATTATTTTTACTAAAATAAACACTCAATATTGTCATAGCACTTATGTATATATATTTCATAACAACAAAAGTACATTAGTCATGTTTTTAACCTTGTTACTTGCACCTTTTTCAGTGGCGTAGGAAGGGGGCTATGGGGGCTGGAGCCCCCCATAATTTTGGGGCTCAATCTAACAAGGTGATTTCTCACATGAACACTTTTAAATCACAAAAAATGCCCTTGGAGCCACCCTATACCAAAACATCTTCCTATACCTCTATTTTTACACAATCAAACACAAGCAATGCAGTATTGTCTCTTCCCTAAGACAGATTTATGTTTTGATGTTTTTAATGAATGACCTATGAATGTGTTAAGGGTTGTTGTTGTTACAGCAATTCAATATCTATTTGTGACAAAACATCAACATCCTTGTAAAATATTAACAGTTACAATTTTTACAAAGTGTGGGACGACATCCCAACTAAATTGGTGGGGCCGCCCACATTCCAGGAGCTTTGAATTGAACATTATATGTTTATGTAAGTGTGTTTGTGTGGTGCTTGTTTTGGATTCAGTTACATGTATTTTCGGTTATGGGACTTAGTTAATTTTTAAAGTCATGTCACCTGTGTGTGTGTGTACATCTTGTTGTTCATTGTTGTGTTGTCCGGGCTGTGCATATAAGACTTCCTTGTTTTGTGTGTGTAGTCAGTCAGTTGTCAGTTGCCATTCGTGCCATCTGATCTCCGTAGATTAAACTTAAGTATAATCCTGAGTCCACCTTTCGAGGGGGAGGGCTGTCTAGGGGAAAGCATACTGATTCTGGTGGCAGCAGCTTAATTGCTGTCACCATTGTGTGAGCCTGAAGGAGGAACTCATGAGCTTCACTGTGGGAGGCCCACACAAAGTATTCCCAAATTTTATTGTAGAGTGTATCAAAGCAAATACTAAGTCGTAGGAATTAGCTACTCTGTTAAAATGGGGTGTTTTAATAACACCACTCTGAGTGTTTATCAGGAGGCGCTGTCTCCAGAATTCACTTTGAACGCTCATAATCTTCACACCAATACATTTCTTACCAAATGAACATATATAAATAATAGCTTATATCCTCTAGTTTTTTCATATAAAATATCTTTTAGTAATGATTAATGGAGACAATATTAGGCTTTAAATTGGGGTGCCTAGGCAGTGCCTCATATTTATCAAAACTAAATCCTCCAAACTCCCCATATTTATAAGTGTACCAACAACCAATTCAAAATTATTTCGTTATAGTCACCTATAATTATAAACTACTTTTCCAAATGAAAACTATTAATATTTGTATACATGTTTACAGAAAAATTACAATATATCAAAATGTCCCAAGGTGACTTTGTGTAAATGAAAATGTAGCTACCAACAAGGTGTTCTGATAAACAAGAATTCCCTAAGGTGCTTGGATAATAAGAATCAGTGGTATGAGCATCTAATCCAGAGTATGCGCAGAAAGATCTAAAGTAGCTATCATGTTCAGATTAGTGGGACTACCCAAAAGTACTCAGAATATGTATGTAATGAAACATGCAGCATAATACATTCCTATGGGTGTGCTGTATCTGGAACATACTAATTTGTGTGTATAGAACAACTAGATAACAACACACCATACGTAGCATATCCAGTACACTTTGCAGTTTTGTAAATGCTTTATCACCTTATCATTTTCATTAAAAAGTTGTGATTATGAGAAAATTAGTCAATAGTAAATTGTGTAAGTGATGTATTTGCGATGTAATCACACTTCATATGTGTGTAGTGAGATAGCAGTATGTATTATTGAAAAATGGAAAATTGCTATGTTTGTAACAGTTTTTAATGTTGTACTCTCAGGAATTAGGGAGATAGCATTAGTTGTTTTGGTCTTTAGTGAGATAGAATTTGTATTTGGGGAAATTAAGTAGTGTTTATTATTGTGTTTAGTTAGACAATGAACCTTATATAGCTATGAAACGTCTAGAAGAGATTGCAGATGTGCTCCATTTGTCAGCAGAGCTATGGGGTAATCGAGAGAGGGAGGGTGTGTTAGTGTATCAGGAAAAGTTCTTTTTTGTTGGTTTAGATAAACGTCATGATAGGCTGAACATTTTAATTCTATAGTGACCTTTAGCGAATTGTGTATTGTGGGGGTCATGGTATTCCCTCCTAGTTAACCTGCGATTGCTGCACAACTGGTGCAGCAAATTGCTGCCACCAAAGTTTTTGATTAAATGATTCAATATAAAATAGGTATTAATTAAAGTACTACACATGTATACATGGAACAGTAAAAACTCAAAAACTAGACCACAAGGGTGGGAGCCTCATTAATAACATATTCCCACCTCACGTGACACCCACTGTGTCCAATGAGTGAGTTTGAAAGTTCATGTGGGCGGGTCTCCACACATATTATGGAGGTATGTATAACACACACAGATGTGCATGTAGTGGATAGTGTCATGACATTCTTCATTAAACATACTCTATCATATTTATTTATTTATTTATAAAAATTGTTCAATACAGAATTGAGAAAGAAATTGTTAAGAAGTTCTAGTACAATCAAATATAACAAACTAGCTATAATTATTCATAAAATAAAACTAAAAGTCTACAACAATGAAGTCATTCTAACTTTAAGCTAGACTTTGTAATATAAGCATGAAAATTACAAGTATTCCGATCTTCAAACAAGTGGCATCACATGACTGAGGTAAGGTAATACCACATTCATTCCATTCATGTACGTTAAAGACACTGAAAAAACTAAAATCAATACTGATATTGAAGGCATGGAGACAGCACCCTACAGTATTGTTCAATGAGATAAGAGAGTCTTTGCATGCCACCGAGCAATTAGAGGTAAATGAACACTCTCTATTAGCTTTTTGAAAGGCAGCAATCCCAGCAGACTTTCCCGTACTCGAAGTAGCGTTAAACTCCACTAGGCAATACTGTCCATTTCTAGAGCTACAGTAAGCTCTTGAATTGTCTTCCAGACTTTGGCAGACATCTTCACGGCTTAGAGCACGGACTATGGGGTTGAAATTGTTGCAGTGTGCAATGAAACTAATTCTCTCATATTCAAAATACGTATCACATGAAGGGTCTGAAGTTACAGTGGGTTGTCTGATACGAGACTTAGAGCAAGGCAATGGTGTGTAAATCCCACAGGCTGTGAGGTATTGAGAGTAGAAACCATAAGGGTCGTGGTTTACACAGCATCCTGCCTGTCGCAAGCTATAAGAACATTCAGAAGAACACCGAGAAGCTGAACATTTCGAATGAATATAAAGAAGTGCTTCTCCACAGTATTTACCAGCATAATTCTTTTGACATAAATCTTCAAAATATTTAATAACTGTGGTAGCTCTATTTCCACATTTGCTGATAGCATTGACATAATTTTGAGCATATGAAGAAGAGCAGGCCGTATTAATATTTATGCTATCACAGAGTTGAGAACTAATGTCTGAACTTTGTCTTCGATATCTCAGGGAACTGCTACAAAATGGCATAGGGTGGCAAGCAGATCCATTACCTTTGACAGTCACACTGAAAACAATGAGCACTATCACCATAATAATGATGGTTGCCATATTTCATCCTTCACAATTAAATACTGCCGATCTCAAATTCTTTCCTTTTATATTAAAGCTTAGTTTATTTTACCAAATACAAAACAATGTTGTAGTCATTGCTACATCACACAGATGGCAGGTTTATAATATTATTTGGGATGAGCCAATTCTGTAAATATTATTATTAAGACTAGGCGGTAATTCTTTTGAAATATTTGACTCAAACTATGTAAGTTGTACCAAATCAAAAACAAATCTTTAGTGATCAACACATTTTATTAAAAATTTGGCTCATATGTGTTATGTAGTATACAGACCTTCCGATAATCAATATCCAAGTGTCTAAGTCTGAAATTATCCCATTCAGTGCACTTATTTTCAAGCTAAGGCCATTCTCAGTCAAGGCCTTAATTTGTAATATTATATAGTGAATTTCAACGATAGGCTGCACTGAGCTAATAGCTACATGTTCATTTTTCCATTTAAGGACGCTCTGAAGCTGTCCTTTTTCATCTTTAAACATATCTCATCATTCAGCAATGCAAAGCAACCAATATTTATCCTCAGCAACTAACACTTTCTCCTCGCCTTCCCCCAATAATTTTATTAATGCCAGGATATTACATTCTTCAGCATTTAAAAACATTAGCTTCATGCACATATTATATTTGGAAAGTAATAATGTGCATTTTAATTAGCAGTTTTATATGTACCTGCTTCTGATGGTGCTCTACTCTGTTGATAGCTAGAGATTCCGCCACACAGTGAATCTGACCAATCGAACAGTCTTTAGGTAATAGTAATTTAATTGAAATGTTCAGTAACAATCAAAATGCAGCTATTCTAACTTTCGTCAGACTGAGCTACTCTACAAAAAATCACAAGAATGTATGCATAAACATGAATCACTGAGTCACAACATCATTAACACCTAACTGGTGATTAAGGGGGGGTCCATTAAATATAAATGACTTGTCAATCAGGTCCCTTGGTAATGGTCTGGCTTGTCTGGGCTGATCCCTTGCCCTTCTAGGGGGCTGTCCCTGACACTACTGCTAAGGATAGCTAAAGTGATAATGAATTATTGCAGAGTAGCCACCAGCCATACCTTAGCCACTTCACTCCCTGAAATGACCCAGCAACCCAAAATGTGTAATACCTAGAGATATTTAAATATCCAAGGTAATAGCTAGTGTAGCAAACATATGTTCAGAATAAGGTTTGGTTGTGTAGCATAAAAACTGGATATGAGGACTGAAAATATCTTGTTTTGGCAGTGTCTTTCTCCCTCAAATCTATTTAAAAGTTTTACACTTTCTTAGCCATTTTCAAATTTTAACATGATCTGAGAATTGAAGGTATTAGTACTATTGTTATTATTATTGGTGATGTGCTTCAGCACTGTGCTTCAGCACAGATGGCATCATATTGTCCAATTGTGAAGCAGCTGACTTTGTTTGGGCTTCCCCAGACAAATGATTGAAATTGTACTGCTGGTACAGGGTGATCACTGGACTAGTGAACATTAATCATATTCATTGTTATTCCCACAAGTATTAACCACATTCACACTTTCATAAATTGGAATTCATGTGCTGTGTAAAATAAGATGTAAAATTGTGGTGATTGTATTGCAGTCCTCTAGTCCTAGCACTGTGGGGTTGTCTTCTGAGCTTAGTTCGATTTGGTTTTTGTGGCGTTTGGCTCTCTTCGGAACGTCTTGCAAGTGACGTTGAGCCAACCCACATATATATTTTTTGTTTTGCGGGAGCAACTACGACTCGGGGCTCACGGGGAGCTACTATCTGCGCAAGATTCCCTTCTGAGTTGACAGAAGGGTGGTCCTTCGAGGTTCAGGCATCCATCAGCGTAGCACACCCACAATCCTAGCATTCACTGGGTTGCGGCCATTGCCATGACTAGTAAACTACCTTCTTTCCCAGGTGTGGGGGAACTGCGTAAACCAGAAACAAAATGGTAGTATACTTCCCCCAGAGACAAGGCCGGTTAGCTGCTTGCGCTAGTATGCAGTAGGATTCAACTAGATAAAGTCATAAGTTGGAAACACAAGTACAGAAAGTAACACAGAGCAGGACCATGTGGCCAAGTCTCCAGAAAATGATACAGAGGTCAACATTTAAAGGGGGTGAGAACAAGAAGGAAACATACATGTAATTGGAGCATACAGGAAATGATATACACTTAATAAAGAAACACACAGAGCAATACAACTACAATGACAAGTCCTTCTCTCTTCTACTCTCTTCTCATTGACTTGCTGGGGACTGGCCCCACATCTCCCCCTGGCAAGACTGGACCTCTGGTTCAGTTGAGGAAGTCACCAGGCCGTCACCAGCAATGTCAGACCAGGATTGACGACTGAATCCATCAGCATTAGCATGATCTGTCCCTGGGCGGTACACAATCTTCACTGACATCCCTTGGAGTTTGAGAGCCATCCCTCGAAGGCGACGATTCAGGTGAGAGCTGGACAGGAGGGCACAGCATGGCTTGTGATCTGTAACTACTATGAACTGACGTCCATACAAGTAGTGGGTGAAGTGGTCTATACTACACACAATTGCTAAAGACTCCAGTTCAGTTACTGAGTATCGCAATTCAGCCCCCCTGAGCTGGCGTGAATAAAACGCGACCGGCACTTCCACTCCATTTTTTATGATGTTCAGCACAGCACCAACTCCAACTCCAGAGGCATCTGTGTGGAGAATAAACTGGTCCTCTGCCTGAGGGACATTGAGAACAACATGGTTAGCTAAAACACACTTTAACTCACAAAATGCCGCCTCCATCTCCTGGGTCCACTGCACCACCCTTGGAGCTGTAGAGCTGGTTGCTGGAGTAAGGATGGCAGACAAGTTCGCAAACCCCACGATAAACTTTCGATAATAACCGACCGACCCTAAAAATGCACGCAAGTCTTTTTGAGTTTTAGGCTGTCTAAAGTCACGCAGAGCAGCTACTCTGTGGTCTGGCACTGCCAACTGACCACAGCCAACTCGATGTCCAAGGTAGTCAATATATCGACCACCCAACTCACATTTGCCTCTTTTGACTGTAAGCCCCGCTCCTCTCAATGCCTCCAACACAAGGCGTATGTGGACAACATGATCATCCCAACACTCTGAGTAGATAAGAATATCATCAATGTAGTTAGTAGAAAAGGCTTTGCATTCACTCAAAACCTGCTCCACAGCAGCCTGAAAAACTGCCGGGGCATTCTTTAACCCAAAGGGCATCCTCTTAAAACAAAACTTTCCAAATGGGCAAACAAAGGTTGTATACTGTTTGCTGTCCTCATCCATCTGAATTTGGTGAAATCCCTTTGCAAGGTCGAGTTTAGACATAACTCTTGCATTCCCTGCCTTCTCAAGAATCTCATCTAGTGTTGGAATCCACCACTGCTGCTGTGGTGTAATGTCATTCAAACCACGGAAATCAACACAAATACGGACCGAGCCATCCGGCTTGGAGACAGGAACAATAGGGCTGGACCACGAGCTACTGCTGGGTTCAATGATGCCAAGCTCTAGCAAGGACTCGATCTCTTTCTTCACGCCTTCCCTCAACCGTACTGGGATTTGGTAGGGGCATTTAGATAGCACCTTAGCATCACTGTCCAATTCAATTGACATTTTCACTATATCACAATTGCCAGGAATCTCACTGAAAACATCCTGAAACTCATCTAGCACTAATTTCAACTGTATGTCATCATAACCATCACATTTAACCTCCAACAAAGGACATTTTTTGTCATTGACACATTCCTCAGCTATCACAACAATACTGCCAATCATGCAATCCCTGACTTTGTAAAGCTTGCAGTTGTTAATGTGAACCACACGACCTCTCTTCCTGCTGCCTTCTTCCACCACACGATAATTTACTTTGCTAAGTCTTTCCTTCACGACAAATGGCCCTTCCCAGGATTCTTCTAAAACATTCACCATTCCCGGTATGCGCAATAGAACTTTATCACCAATATCAAGAGAACGCTCAACTTTACCTCTGTTATGCAATTTTTGTCGTATCTGCCTCGACAAGCTACCTCTAACATGCACACAATCATGAATTACTGCCAATTTGTCCTGCAACTCTCCAACCCACTGACTAACAACACCAACCTGTCTGAATGTGTCATCAACCCATCCCGCATACAGTAAGTCCAATGGACCACGCATCTGTCTACCATACACAAGTTCATGGGGCGAGTAGCCGAGATCGGCACTGGGAACCTGACGCAAAGCAAATAGTGCCATGGGCAGAAAAGATACCCAGTCTAGACCTTGGTTTCTAGCCTTAGTCAAGATCGGTTTAAGGGTTCCATGCAAGCGCTCAAGAGCACCATTGGTCTGAGGATGATAAGGTGTACTTTGTACTCTATCAATGCCGCAAAGAGAACACACCTCCTTCATCAATTGGCTCACAAACTGTCTCCCCTGATCTGTCAAAATACGTAGTGGTAGACCAGTACGGGAAAACATCTCAACACAACCCTCAGCCACAGACTTGGCAGTGATAGATTTGAGGGCTACTGCATCTGGCCACTTAGAGGCAAGGCAAATCATTGTAAGAATGTACCTGGCTCCTCCCTTACCCTTGGGAAGAGGCCCAACAATGTCCAGTGCAACTGACTCAAATGGTTCAGACAAGATGGGGCGTTCCACAAGTGTGGCTTTGGGGTGACTTGCTTTGTTGGCCTTACCACATCTAAGGCAAGAGCGACAATAGTCCTCGCAATCCCTAGCCACATTAGGCCATGTAAACTTACGGCCAACAACTGCACGCACTTTCTTTGTACCAAGATGGCCAGTGCGGTCATGGGCCAGCTCCAAGATAAACCTTCTCCTACTCGTAGGTACAACCAATCTTTCATTCACACCAAGAATGTCATCTACCTGGCGATGAAACAACAAATTGTCTCGCCAGAAGTACCCTCGCTCACCCTTATCAGCTAAAGCTCTGCATGTAGCCAATGTTTGGTCTTGTAAAATCTCTTCACACAACTTGTTTTTGTCAGCTGACTCATACAAACCTGGCACACACAATTCAGGTGCGTCCCTATTCTCCTCTGCTTCACCAATGTTTACTCTTATCTCATCATCACTTTCCAACATCCCACTATCCACTACCTTCCTCACCTCTTCGTCCTTTGTAGTAACACCTTCTTCCTCAACTTCTCCCAAGCAATCCACCTCATCAGCCAAGGACTCCCCATATACCTCACCCACTTGACCGACATCACACTCCTCATCCTGAACTACCTCCCTAACCACATCTCTCAACTCTCCAATATCCATTGGGTTGGGTTTTACTCCCTGATATTCACTCTGGATCTGATCCTCTTCATTCTTGTCATGGGCCATGGCCTTACTCCGGGTTTCTACCTGGAGAACTTGGTGTAGTGGTCCAGTAGCCTCCTCCTGCTGTTTATCTGCTTGGGCAGGAACCTGTTTTATGACCTGCATGAAGGGAAGCTTGGATGTGTCCAAGGCAACCGACAGAATAATTCTGTCCCTTAACATAGTCTTTGGAACAACAGCAACCTCCTCCTCAAAGGAGTTAGACCCAATTGTGATCACAACATTAGCAGTAGGGGCACAATAACGATCTCCTGTTAAAACTCTAAGGGTGACACTGCCACCATTCATGTTTTCTGAACACACAAAGTTATCAGGTACTACTGAAATATCAGCACCAGTATCTAACTCGATGTGAGCCTCACAGTCGTTAACAAACCCTTGGACAGAGTTCCCTTCCCTACCAGCACAGATAAAGTTAACTTTCTTGTCAGGCATGCTCTGCTTGACATTCACTCTAGCTGTCTCACCACTAGCCATCTTGTTAGGGCAGTCAGGGCTCTTATGTCCTTGCACACCACACAGAAAGCAAGTCACTACTCTAGGGCTGGAGTTGTTCTCTCTCTGACTTTGCATACTTACTCTCGCCCTGCACTCGAAAAACCTGTGGCCAGGTTTGCCACATTTAAAACACCCTCGACTACCATAACCCTGAGATTGACTAAACAGTGGTTTATCAAACCTCTCTATCTTCTGAGCCACACCAATCGCATCTAAACTGTCAGCCAACTCCATCAGGTCTTCCTTCGTCTTGATGTTCCTGGCGTCCATCATAGACTGTTGCTGGGGCAACAGGATAGTTCGGAGCAAAGCGCTGTTTTGCCTGTCAATCATCTCGGCCTTCGTATCACAGTCAATGTAAAATCTCTCCGACAAGCTGTAGAGAGCTCTCACAACATCCCTCAAAGTTTTTCCCTGAACATCCTTAGGAAGAGACGTAAACAGCTTGAGTCCCACTTCTAAAGTTGTGCTACCTGCCTTTCTATACAGCTTGGCTTTCAAGTCTCCATAGGTCAAATCACTGTTATCAATGATATCTGCTACAAGGTGTTTGAGCTTGGGTGACAATTTGGATGTTAGGACTCGTTTCCATTCAGCTATAGGAATCTTACTTTGGGTGAGCTCAATTTCCAATGATTGAACAAAATGCTCGATCTCTGTGCCATCTTGATATGGGACAATCTTATCAATTGTCTTGTCACGACGAGCTGAAACCCTCAATGCAAGTTCATGCTCATGTCGTTGGAGCTCCAATTTCTCCAGCCTGTCTTGGAATAGACGATGTTCCTCTCTACGACGCTCATCATCGGCCTTCTTCTCTTCACATTGGAGTTTGAACATACGCTCCATAAACTCTATGAGATAGGCTGACTGCACTGGCCCAGCACCTCCAGATTCTTCCATCTTCTCAACTGGTACTTCCTGATTAACCTCAGACGAAGTGATTGTCGATGCGTTTGATGTTACACTAAGGGTATCACTCAGATACTCAAGTTCTCCTTCCGAAGATGTATAGTCCACTGAAGGGAGCTGCAAGTCTTGTCTGTTCTCAGTTGTGCGTTCTACTGTATTACTCCGAAGAATTCTCTTAGGAGGCATTCGACTAGTGGTGCAGTGAATCCCAGGTTCTGGAGGTGTGCACTACAACACAGACAGAAAAATAATAAAAGATACTAAAAATGACCACACACAAGTGAAATGACAAAACCAAACCAAAATGTTCTCACAGGCAGGGACAACTTCCACCTGCCCACTACCAATTGCAGATACTGTTCTTCAGAAGATCCCGGATGCTTGGAATCGTTCCTTTCACAACAAATGCTTTAAATCTCCACGAAATTTAAATGTGTCCTCTCAATGTTCGTTACTCCAAAGTTCGAGACGTTGATACCTTACAGTTAGCCAGATCTTGAATAGCTCTCCAACTCAACAAATCTGCTTTGTCAACTTTGACCGAGCTTAGTTGAATAACTCCAAAGACTGTTGCATCAAACTAAATGTTCTCAAAAGTGTTCACGACTTCAGGAAACTCGACAACTACACTGATGTATGTTATAGAACAACAGGTAGAAGGATCCAAAGGTAATTTCTTCCTTAGATAAGATGGCTAAGTTCGTTTGCTTCAACCACCGCTGCTACCAGGATGTGGGGGAACTGCGTAAACCAGAAACAAAATGGTAGTATACTTCCCCCAGAGACAAGGCCGGTTAGCTGCTTGCGCTAGTATGCAGTAGGATTCAACTAGATAAAGTCATAAGTTGGAAACACAAGTACAGAAAGTAACACAGAGCAGGACCATGTGGCCAAGTCTCCAGAAAATGATACAGAGGTCAACATTTAAAGGGGGTGAGAACAAGAAGGAAACATACATGTAATTGGAGCATACAGGAAATGATATACACTTAATAAAGAAACACACAGAGCAATACAACTACAATGACAAGTCCTTCTCTCTTCTACTCTCTTCTCATTGACTTGCTGGGGACTGGCCCCACACCAGGTAATGGAAGTTTCTGTAGTAGCTATTCAAAAATACTCAGTTGCTAAATTTTGGTAAAGGGTTTTCAATGACAATTACCACTTGTGGTGGTGATTTCAGCACAGATCACATCTTCAGCCACACATATGACACAGCTCCACTCTCACATGTAACTGTTTGTTTAACTAATGGTTTATTTGACTATTTTGTTTCAATTGTATTTCTCGTAGTATTTATTTTATTACCAGATCACTAATTAGTATTCATAAGGTTCACTTCACACTAACACTAATTCACACTTTCTCTTCCATTTTTGCAACCATAATTGGCCATATCTTTTGGCGTATAACCCTCAACCAATCAGATTTGAGCACCTGTACTTCTATTTCATGCTTATTCAGAATAGGGTTGTGTCGGCTGGCTTTCTATATAAACTGGCTGGCCAGCATACCCAAATAGTTAGTCCTTAATTCTTGTACACAAACCCAGGTTCTTGTTAATTAATTAAATTAAGTCAACCATAAGGCCAGTACTTAGAACCAGGTCTAGTTTATGAGAGATAAGGACGGACCCTCACTCCATAACCCCTCCATATTGCCTGGATCTTTGAGGTTGCCTCTGGCAGCATCTACCCTTGAAGTCGACAATAACTCCTCATGAGATAAGAGCTGGTGACTTTCGCAATACTACTCGCCCCAAAGACCGACTTGAAAAAAAGAACACATCTTGCAGAGCTTGTTGATAGAATCATAACAGTATGCTATCTGTTTCTGCTGTTCACCCTCCTACTCCTCCATTACCTTGATATATATTTTGTATTCCAGCTGTAGAGTTTTCAGTCTTTGTGTTTTTCACTTCTATGTCATAGCCCCCTTTCCCTTTAATTAGAACTTTTTTTATTCAAATCTGTGAAGGGATTGGGGTAGCTATTTGCACAAAGATTCTGGGTAGGCAGCAATTTTACCTCGGGATTGACCAGGACCAAGACCAGCAAGTGCAAGCACTCCCAGGCCCTAATCCCCACAAATGGCAGCAGTGCAGTAACAGTTTGAACTTGGCCTACCTCTCCGGAGACCCAAGACCTCACCTGCCATCGACTTGCCGAAAGTATCACGTCTATCACAACCTGCAGTCAGCTCCAGAACTGTTCCCTGGCTGAGGTTTTTCTGTTCAACTTAACTTGTGTTATTTTATTTATTTACTTTGTGTGTGTGTGTGTGTGTGTGTGTGTGTGTGTGTGTGTGTGTGTGTGTGTAGCTCACTCTGGGATTGGAAAGCTGCACCACAGAGATAATCAATGGAGAAGTCAAGCTACCAAACTTGTTCAAAGGACCGACAAGCACCAGACAAAGAGAATCCCTTGGATAGACGAGATGGTTCGAACTCTGAGGCATCAACTGTTACAACTGACTCACACGAGAACAGGAGGGAACAGTAGAAATCTTTATAATGTGAACTTGTCAAGGCAATGCAACTCTCCATTGGAGATGAGAGACAAGGAACTACATGAACAAGAAAATCAGAAGAAAGGAAGAGATAAAAGTAGAGAAGGAAAGGAGAAGGAATGAAAGCGAAGAAGATGCAAAAAGATGAAGGGAAGAGAGACCTATTAGGTGGGGCCGGTGACACTGGTCGCCGCTAGTGACTGGCCTAAGCGGTTGATGGCCAGGAACAAGGGTCACAACATTTCTGTGCATGGTTGCCATACTTGTGGTGATACCAGCAGAGTGAATTGGGAGGATCCGTAGCAGGTGGGGGTGAGGTGGGATTCACGAGAAGCATGTTGACTTGGTCGGGATGAAGATCGACAGCTGGCAGCAAGTTTGTTCACCAACTTCTCTTGCCATGCAACATCAGAGTGAGGCTATCTGAGTTCATCAACCCGTGGCAGAGGAAGAGGACATCATGGCAGGAGCTGGCAGTTCAGACAGGGCAGCAACCCGCCATCACTTTTGTCTGCCATCTCTGCCATGCAATTGGTCCAACGTGGTGCCTTCTGGTGATTGAAGCCAGTACCATATGGACATTGGGAGGTAGCCATTGGAGGAAATGTTACGAAGAAAGGAATCATCACTGCAAATATGGTCTCCCAGAAGCTGCTGCATCCTCCTTAAGGGTGCTTGCACACTTCCCATGCGATTAATTGAGTCTGGTTGCTAGGGAAGAATTTTTTTTGTTGTATTTAGACCGTCTTCTGCAAGTGGGACTTACTACTACTACTACTGTAGAAGTCTACATACCTAAATTCAGAAGTAACAATCAGCTGCTTCAAGATATGACACCCTCCCTACCTTCTCATACTACAGCAATAACTCCTCCGCCAGTATTGCACCTCAACTGGCGATACTTAGCCTACCACTTCTCAGACTCATTGCCTACCATAATTTCATTCCATTTTTCTCTATTCAATATTGCTTTTTACTTAGTGATATGTGCACACTTTATTAAGTCTTGTGAATTTTTTTCCCAAAAAATTGTAACAAACATTTTGCTACTAGACTCTGGTTGGGCTCTGTTCCAAATTTGAAGTCATTCCCATTCCTTTTAGATAAAGTACAAAGTAGTGTACATAACAGAAATTAAAACTACGCTAATATTAGTTCCATGCACTCCACCCCAATGTTAGCCCCACCCTAGTATACGAAGGAGGTGAAATCTTTTGTTTATTGGTGGCTCTGAGAAGAGACAGGTGTGAAAAAAAAAGATAAACACTGAAGCAGATATCGGCACTGCTGGAGCCAGCCAGGAAGCAGCGGAGCAGTGGGGGAGGCTACTTTAGCGGGACTTGTGTGAAGGGCCTTCATCAGTTTCTCTCTAAGTGGCTTGCTCCTCACTCCTCGTTCCTTCAAAGCCGCTCGAAACTCTTCAGTTCCTCCATACTGCTGGCAAAGGAGTGACAGAGAGTTAAATGTGAAGCCCAGATAGTCCAGCTTCTTAGCTTGTGTAGAGGTAAGTTTGTGCTTTCCAATGGCTATGATCAACGATGCTGCTCTCATGAAAATCCTCTTCTGCTGTATCCACAGCTTATAAGTCTGTTCATGGGGGGACCTAATGGAGAGAGCTGCCAAATGTGGTCTGATGTCTTGGTGCTTGAGGACTCTCTCCATAGCCAATACATCAGGTAGGGCCATGTATGCTCCTATAATTTATACAAATAATTATAATTATTACTAGGCTTTATATTTAATTTTAGAGGTGCCTTACCTGCTATCTCTGGTGACTTTTTTGTGAAGTTTCTCCAAACCTAAAGGTGAGCCTTGTAAATTGACTTCCCCATCCTTCTTCATCTGCCATAAAGCAAATTAATACTAGTGATGTGCTCTAGTAGCACAAAATAGCGAAGCGAGCGATGCATGTTCCCTGTAATTGCAGCTATTCCATGCATGCTTGGTGTGGCTACAAAATACTGTCAGATTCTTTACTTTGCTACCTGTTTATGTTTCGTTTTAGCTCTCCTCCTCCTTGCCCTGTCTTTTTCATTTCTTATCGCTCTCCTTACTACTTTTTCTTCAGGAGTTTCTAACGCCCTCAAAGCTCTTGACGTAGCGTTTCTAACGTTTTGTCTACTGGGCATCGCTACTTCGTACAGCGGGTAAACAAAACAAAATGTTGCTAAGATGGTTACCCGGCCCGCGCAAGCGCGTAGGAGAAAGGTTACACACGTACGCCCACGCAAGAACAAAAACAATTTCTAGACCTAACTAGTGGTGTGCTTGAGCACAAATGGCGAGCGAGCCTAAAGACTATACTATTTTTATATGAATGATTTTGACTTCTAACACTGAAGCTACTGAAAATAAGGTCCAGTTTTTTAATTTAGCATACAGGGTAAAGGGATTTCAGTGCCACAGTAACAACTCTCTGCAACTGCTTGGAAGAAAAACAACAACAACAAAACAATACACGTTATTTAAAAGTTTTCTTTGTGATATTCTTTAGCTAAGTAGTGGTTGTAACACACAATGCTTTGACACAACTGGACAAGCACCTACACAGACTTACCTTCGCAGTAGTCTAGTGGACAATGTATTTTTAAGTAAATACTGTTGCGCAAGGCTTATAGCCATTACAAAGAGCGCATTGACTTACCAGCGCCACTAAGGATTCTCAGAGCTCGTTAATTGAAAAATACGGGAACTGTGAACGCTTTACCTAACTTACGTAATTAAAAGCGCGGGCGAAAACAGAGGTCTCACGTACCCCATAAACAGATAAACTAGTGGTGTGCTTGAGCACAAATGGCGAGCGAGCCTAAAGACTATACTATTTTTATTAACTTCTAACACTGAAGCTACTGAAAATAAGGTCCAGTTTTTAAATTTAGCATACAGGGTAAAGGGATTTCAGTGCCATAATAACAACTCTCTGCAACTGCTTGAATTGAAGGAAAAAACAACAATAACAAAACAATACACGTTATTTAAAAGTTTTCTTTGTGATATTCTTTAGCTAAGTAGTGGTTGTAACACACAATGCTTTGACACAGCTGGACATGCACCTACACAGACTTACCTTCGCAGTAGTCTAATGGACAATGTATTTTCAGGTAAATACTGTGCGCACGGCTTATAACCATGACAAAGAGCGCATTGACTTACCACCGCCACTAACTTGAATAGAAATGGAAGTCCCTTAAGTTGTCAAGTTTGAACTGCACCCGCAAAAGAATTCAAAACGGTAAACAATTCAATTTCTAGGGTGATACGGGTACTGATCGATAAACCAGAGGATTCTGTTTAGTTCAATTTGGGACGGGTCACCGTCCGACCACCTAACTAACACAAAAACGCGAGTGTCAAAGTACAAAATGACATACGTACTTACAAAACATTTACAAATAAATAATATAAATAAACTCCCATCCCCGATTTTCGATTGTGTTACCCTGTAAGTGTTCTCGCTCATCGCTACGCTCGCTCGCCAACTAATGAATGATTTTTGACTTCTAACACTGAATCTAACTGAAAATAAGGTCCCAGTTTTTTTTTACAGGGGGGTCAAAAAAGGGGGATTCAGTGCCATAGTAACAACTCTCTGCAACTGCTTGGAAGGAAAACAACAACAACAAAACAATACACGTTATTTAAAAGTTTTCTTTGTGATATTCTTTAGCTAAGTAGTGGTTGTAACACACAATGCTTTGACACCACTGGACATGCACCTACACAGACTTACCTTCGCAGTAGTCTAGTGGACAATGTATTTTCAAGTAAATACTGTTCGCTTTGACTTACCACCGCCACTAAGGATTCTCAGAGCTCGTTAATTGAAAAATACTGGAACTGTGAACGCTTTACCTAACTTACGTAATTAAAAGCGCGGGCGAAAATAGGGGTCTCACGTACCCCATAAACAGATAAATAAATAAATATAGCGAAATCTCGATTGAGTTACCCCTGATAGTGTCTCGCTCGCTTCGCTCGCTCGCCAATAAATAATATAGCGAAATCTCGATTGAGTTACCCCTGATAGTGTCTCGCTCGCTTCGCTCGCTCGCCAACTAGAAAATGCTCGTGTAGCATTGGTTGGGCGAGCGAGCGAAGTTCTGGAATGCGCGCGCGTTTAAACGACCACGTATTCAAAACGACCACGTACGTATTCAAAACGACCACGTACGTATTCAAAACGACCACGTATTCAGGATTTCCATAGACTACATCTTAGAGTTGCTCGCTCGCTTCGCTCGCTCGCCAACTAGTGATGTGCTTAAGCACAAATGGCGAGCGAGCCTAAAGACTATACTATTTTTATACGATGATTTTGACTTCTAACACTGAAGCTACTGAAAATAAGGTCCAGTTTTTAAATTTAGCATACAACGTAAAGGGATTTCAGTGCCATAGTAACAACTCTCTGCAACTGCTTGAATTGAAGGTAAAAAACAACAACAAAACAATACACGTTATTTAAAAGTTTTCTTTGTGACATTGTTTAGCTAAGTAGTGGTTGTAACACACAATGCTTTGACACAACTGGACATGCACCTACACAGACTTACCTTCGCAGTAAGTGGACAATGTATTTTCAAGTAAATACTGTTGCGCACGGCTTATAACCATGACAAAGAGCGTCCCACAAAAAAATTTTTGGGACCTTTTTACCACCGGGTGGTAGTCCCCTCCAGAGATCCCCTCCCTTTCATTCCCTTTCCTTCCCTTAAGTTTTCACGTTTTAACTGCACCCGCAAAAGAATTCAAAACGGTAAACAATTCAATTTGTGATGATACGGGTACTGATCGATAAACCAGAGGATTCTGTTTAGTGCAATTTGGGACGGGGTCGACCACAAAACTAACGCAAAAACGTGAGGGTCAAAGTACAAAATGACATACGTACGTCCATACATATATACAAACATCCCCGATTTTTTCATTTTTACCCCTGTAAGTGTCTCGCTCGCTACGCTCGCTCGCCAACAAGAACAAAAACAATTTCTAGACCTAACTAGTGATGTGCTTGAGCACAAATGGCGAGCGAGCCTAAAGACTATACTATTTTTTATGAATGATTTTGACTTCTAACACTGAAGCTACTCAAAATAAGGTCCAGTTTTTAAATTTCGCATACAAGGTAAAGGGATTTCAGTGCCATAGTAACAACTCTCTGCAACTGCTTGAATTGAAGGGAAAAAACAACAACAAAACAATACACGTTATTTAAAAGTTTTCTTTGTGATATTCTTTAGCTAAGTAGTGGTTGTAACACACAATGCTTTGACACAGCTGGACATGCACCTACACAGACTTACCTTCGCAGTAGTCTAGTGGACAATGTATTTTCAAGTAAATACTGTGCGCACGGCTTATAACCATGACAAAGAGCGCATTGACTTACCACCGCCACTAACTCGAATAGAAATGGAAGTCCCTTAAGTTTTCAAGTTTTAACTGCACCCGCAAAAGAATTCAAAAAGGTAAACAATTCAATTTCTAGGGTGATACGGGTACTGATCGATAAACAGAGGATTCTGTTTAGTGAAGTTTGGGACGGGGTCGACAACCGAACTAACACAAAAACGCGAGGGTCAAAGTACAAAAATGCCTTACGTACGTCCATACATATATACAAATAAATAAACAAACATCCCCGATTTTTTCATTTTTACCCCTGTAAGTGTCTCGCTCGCTCGCCAAATATATATATATATCGCGAACTCATTAGAGAGTCAGCTCCGCTCGCTTCGCTGAATAATATACGTGCATGTACATTAATGAAATAATTTTAGCTACAGTAGTATAGTACCTTCCTCAGCAAAGGAAGGGTATCACTGAAATGCATATTGGCTGATCAAAAGAGAGTCAGCTGCAGTTCTGCTCTCCGTTCCACCTCAGCCAGAAGGATGGTGAAGTCAAATGCAAACCCATTGAGAGCTAGTAGCGTAATGTCACGATAGTCGACCGGTTCTTTTTGTCGACCCGCACCATACTTATTCTCGACCACACCTTTTTAATCTCGACCACACCCATTATTGTCGACCACGCAGCTCGTTTCTGTTCACACTTGTTCTCGGTTTGGTCTGTGCTATTTATCGCTGCAATGAGAGCTATAAGGAAGCAAAAAGGAAGTGCCAACAAGGAGAATCAACCTCCAAAGAAGCCTAACAGACCTACCAAGCTCAGGACCTGGTCCAATGAATCGATGATTGCTGCTATGGATGCGGTAAAGAACGGTTTGCTAGGAGTTAATAGAGCTGCCATGGAATTTGGCGTCCCTAAAACTACACTTAAAGACAGAATTGCTGGTCGTGTAATTCATGGAACAAATATTGGAAGGGACCCCTTTTTGAGTAAGCAGGAGGAAGAAGAATTAGTGAAGTTTTTAGTCAAATGTTCCAAGATGGGTTTCGGCAAGACTAGAGCTGAAGTTCTAAAAATAGTAGAAGCAACATTAAAAAAGAAAAATGGTAATGATATAAAATTATCCAACAGTTGGTGGTGGCGTTTTCGACAAAGGTGGCCTCAAATTACTTTGCGAAGAGGAGATTCTTTTTCATTGGCACGAGAAAAAATGACAAACCCTGATATTTTTCAGCAGTATTTTGATCTTCTTGATGAAACTTTAGCTACCTATGAATTAAAGGATAAACCGTCACAGATTTACAACTGCGATGAGTCTGGAATGCCATTGGAACATAAACTTCCACGAGTTGTTTGACTCAAAGGGACAAAAAAGGTTAGACAAATAAGTTCAGGAAATAAGACTCAAATAACTGTATTGGGTTGCTGTAGTGCAAGTGGTCAAGTGATTCCTCCAATGGTTGTATTCTCAGGCAAAAAATTTAACCATGATTTAGCTCAAGGAGAAGTTCCTGATACCTTGTATGGCATGTCTCAGAGTGGCTGGATGGATCAGGAGTTGTTTGCCAACTGGTTTCAGAACCACTTTTTGAAACATGCGGTTTCTTCTCGACCTTTGTTGTTAATTTTGGATGGCCACTCTTCTCATTATACCCTTGAGCTAGTTCACTGTGCTGCAGAAAATGAAGTAATCATATTTTGCCTTCCTCCGCACACCACAGCTGACAGTCAGCCACTTGATACTAGTTGTTTTGGACCACTTAAAGTTTATTGGTCAGAGGCTTGTCGGCAGTTTACTTTTGCAAATGCGGGTCGAGTAGTATCGAAATTTCAATTTTCTAAGCTTTTTTCTCAAGCTTGGTCAAAAGGAATGACGATTGACAACATTACTTCAGCATTCAAAACTACTCTGGAATATACCCATTTAATCCAAATGCCATACTTGACAAGTTTACAAGTGGTAGTGAGATTCTAAGTCCTTCCAACAAGCAAGTAAGCCCTCTGCCTAATGAGTCTACAGAATGAACAGCCAGTTTGTACGACATCAGGTGTGTCACCTTATTTTCCACCTGACAAAGTCGAGTTATTTGAGAAGCGTTTTGAGAATGGGTATGATCTTGATATGGACACAGAGTACATTCGCTGGCTTGAAGTTTTTCATCCGAGTTCAGTTCCGTCATTGCCAGTTACAACTGCAGAAGAAATTGACAACTGTCAGGGTAAGTTTGATTTTAATTGTTTTTAATAGGTAGCAGCTAATCTTTTAACCGTTAATATTTGTATTTTACCAGCCATTGGTGAGAAGACATTATCATCATCAGATGAATCTGATTCAAATGAAGTTATTTCTACTCCTACACGCTCACATACCGAAGTCGGTGAGGGGACTTCATCACAGGTGTCAATCTCTCAAAAAACATCGCCATTGTCTGAGTTCCTTGTTTATCCCACTGTTGTGAACAAGTCAAAGCCAAAGGAAGGGAGTAAATCAGCTCGAATATTGACAAGTAGTGAGTCTCTAGCATTATTGGAAGCAAAGAAGCAACAGAAAGAAGAGGACGAAAAGGAGAAAGAAAGAAAAAAGAAAGAGAGGGAAGAAAAGCGTATAGCCAAAGAATCAGAGAAGAAACAGAAACAACAGGAGCGAGAAATCAAGAAGACTGAGCAAGCAAGGAAGAAGGAGGAATTGGCAAGAAAGAAGGAGCAAGCAAAGAAAAAAGACCAACAGAAGAAAGGTGCTGATAAAGTTGGTAAATATTCTGGTCAAAAAAGGACTCCCTATAATCCTGCAAAGACTTATCCAATTAGAAAGAGGGCAAAGAATGATGACACATCTAGTTCCACTCAAGTTTGCCATGATATTTGCAGTGTCTCAGGGTGCTACAAGGATGATATAGAGGAAGAGACTGGGGATATACTGCCTGGGCGTGACTGGATACAGTGTGAGGAAATCGACTGTGGAGTCTGGAGCCATATTAGCTGTTTGGAAGAATGTTGTGGTGGATATATTTGTGCTGTGTGCTCTTTTATTTCAATAATTGGTCATCATAATCCAGAATATATTGTAATATTACTTATAACATTTCAATGTATGATGTTGTAAATTCAAAAAGATATGCATCTGAGAAGTCAGTAGTGGTCGACATACAGAATATTAAAGTTAAGTTATTGCGGTTATGGTTAAAGTGGTCGACAATGGTGTCCTTACGCTAGCACTAATAGAGACAGAAATATTTTTTCCATTTTTTAAAAATTTAATATAATTATTTTTTACCTGGACGAGGTGTTTGGGTGGCCTCTAAAACGGCAGAAACATTGGTAGCCAGCCACTCTAAGAATAGCAGTAGCACCACTGACAGAGGATTCTCACACCTTAGCATGTTATTGGTTATGCTAGTAACCTTGGAAACTAAATAAAGTATAAATTTATCGACAATATTTTAATTAATATTTATAGAATTGATTTCAATTACCATTGTAAATGCAGTTATTGTAATTTGCTAGAGTTAAATATTTGTATTATACCAGCAGATGAAATGTTTCGGCCAGTTCTCACAAGGCCTGAGAATGTAGGGTCATTGAGGGGGATAGGATTCATCACTTTGGATGCTGAACCCAGTTGTCTCACAATCAAACAAAACCAGGAGGGGACGAGAATCACCAATTACAGGTGAATCACCTGCTTCACCACTGCCCCCTCCTAAATTCTGCTGATGCTCATCTTCTAGGTCAGCATATATGTCATTGTCATCATCCGTGATATCACTCATGCCCTGCCCTCCGATATACTCTCCCACGTGACTGACTTTCAGCAACATTGCCATCATCTCCTCCCTCTCATAGCGGGTTTTCTTAGTCTTCTTCTGGCAATTTCTACAATTGTAAGCAAAGCAGCCATAATTAGGATGAACTAAATATGTAAAATTGTTACCTCTTATAGCAACTTTAAGCATTTCACCAATTCACCCTGTCCTTAACTCCCACTTGTCCTACTCATCCAAGACTGACATCACTGCTGCTGCAGGGACTCCATCCCCACACCGATGAGGCAAAAAATCTTCCAGATGGGCCCAAGGTTTAGTAAAAACAATGATAACATAAATGCATCTTCTATATAGTCTTTGTGTGTACTACTTTTTGACATATGGCCATGTTAGTCTTGCATGTGTAATGCAGGTGATGGAGGTCAGTGCACTTGTCCCTGTACATTAGCGCCAAGCCATGCAATCCTTCCACAGTGCTTGTGGCGAGCCTGCCACGGTCCGAAATGTAATCTTGTGGCCGTGACGACATGCTGTTGAGCATAGCCTGAAAACCTTCCACTTAGGCTTTACAGGTAAAGCTTTGCTATATACTGTATGCAGTACCATCTGGGTTAGTCTATGATCATGATAGAACAAATATAATAGCAATAATAATTAAAAAGAATAATAATAAATAATAGTAATAGTAATAGTAGTAGGGCACAATATAATAGCCTGTCATCTGACATTTTCAGATCAAAACTAGTAAGTGTCAGATCAAAGGGCATAGTGCCAAGGCATTATGTCAGACCTACATTGATCTTTATTTATACTGTTAGATTCTTCCCAATTATTAAATCTGGTTTATATGTAACCTCATGTTTCCCCATTTCTGTGTTCCATTGACAAATGACCTCTCTAATACTAAGCTAATACTGTGATAAGCATTGCTTTACAATGTACACGATATACTGTCAAAACTAATCTTATTTAACTTCTTCTAATAATCTGTCATTTGCTTTCTATGATCTGACATTTTGAAAACTATCTGACAAATGACCTACCACGCTTAAGAAATAATATTGTGCCCTGAGTAGTAACAGTAACAATATTATTACTAGTTTAAACACATCAATTCGAACATCTCACTAAATAAAGTCGTGAGATGAAACCATTATCTATTTAATGCACATTACAATTATTGTACATAATTCAATAAGGGTTTGCATCTATATATTATTGACCTTGTCATGGTGACACCATTTTGAATTGTGGTTGTCTTCACAATAGTGTGAGTAAAAGTTCTTTATGCCTTCGGAAAAGGCCTTCAAAAGGTCCTCAGCACTGTTCACTGCATATGACGTAATCAGAGCATCCAAGGACGTTTTGCAGTGAGAAAGAAGACTCTCTGACATCCTTTGGCACTTGAAGTGAGTAGCCTTGCACTAATGTGTATTTTATTACATATTTATAGCATAAATGTACATTACATACTTACATTGCATGGATTCTTCTTTATGTTCTCCAAATACTAAAGTAGTGCCTTTGCTGAGTGGTTGGAACAATATGTCACAGTTCCTCCCAGAAAGTGGCGACAAAAGGTTGAGTTGACAGATGTGTCCTTGTCTGCCACCACACTTCCTCCATCACAAGACCATCTCGCTGGACTTGACCAAGAAGTTCGTCCAGCATGTCTCTTTTGGCCCCAGCGGAAGTTCCATTCCAGTTGTGACCTTTCCACGTTTGGTATGATGAGCAGAGTAAGCTATTTTGTCAGTTGCAAATCATGGATGGAGCCGAGGAGTTGTTAGAGTAATGGCCTCTTGTTAGATAAAAGCCATCAAATGATGCTGTCCAGTGTTTGCCATCCCCAAGTCAAAAAACATGTTCTCTGACCTGAGCGCAAGACCATTCTGCAAGCTCTGTCACATGCTTCTCTAGTCTTTCTAAACTTCTGTGCCACTGGGAATGTGAACATGCAGGCAATCCTAGCATACCACTAAGCTTGCAATACTCAGCATGAAGATGGCAATTCATCAGAAATGACAAGACTGAATAGTACTGACTCTAGCTACCAGTAAAGTTGTGGATCTTCAGTCCATGAGAAAGTTCCAGACCTATGGAAGATACCAATGAAAGCAGTGTCTCACTGTCCTGAAGGACCCTTAGTTGGCTGACTATGCTTGACAGCCGATCAATTATGTCCTATAAAATACGATTGTTTTGCAGCTCTGCCTCCACTAACCCATCCACCTCAGCAAGCCTGTCCTCAGCAAGTCCCTCCATCTCCGCAAGCCGCTTGGCCTTTGCAAGCCCCTCGGCCTCCACAAACCCCTCCGCCTCTGCAAGCCCCTCGACCTCAGCAAGCCTTTCTGCCTCCGCAACCTCAGCAGACCCCTCCACCTCCACTAATTCCTTTACTGCCTTCATCAATGCCTCTCTTCGTCCATCCTGGTCATCCAATAAAAGAGCTTCCTCATCTGTGTAATTAAAAACAAAAGTTAATCCTATTTGATGCTTATTACCCCTCTCCCTCCCCCCTTTTTTTTTTTTTTGCATACACAGCTATATAGTAATCATTTATGCTCTGATACCAATAGTTGAATCATCAGGCATTTCTTTCACTTTTATAGTATTGATAGTAAATTGAAGCTTGAATGGTAGGTAAGCCTATTCTAAGCAAATATTTAGTTCACCCTAATAATAATTATCTCAATCTAAATCTTGCATGGCATGTTAAATACAGATAGCAGTTTGTGACACTAATATCCTACACACTAACCCCAATTTTTTTTGGTTGATGCATTGACAACTAATTTTCTCAGAACATCGTAATGTAATCACTATATCTTATGTGTGCAGAAGTTTGTGTCCATAGCATTGATAATTATCTTCTCAATGATGTTCTACCTGCTAGGTCCAAATACTAAATTTTATTCATGCTTAAAAAATAAATGTACCTACTAGTCCTAATTTATTGTCTTTGTTCACTTGTTGGTCATGCATTTATAATTCCACTGTAGTTGAATTTCTCAATATTATCTCAACTAGTTTTGTTTGTTGTTGTTTTTATGTTGTTGTTTTTTTTTGTGCTGCACACCAACCCAAAATTGTGGAGTTGATAATACATTTTCTCAGAATGATATACTAACCAGTTCATTGTGTGTGTATGCGTGTTTGTTGCTTACCTACTAGCCCCAAATACTAAATATTATTCATGCTTTGTAATAGATCTACCCACTACACCAGTTTCAATTTATGGTTTTCGTTTGCTTGTTGGTCAGCATTATAATTCCATTGCAGTTGCATTTCTCAATATTACCAAAGTTGTTTTTTGTATGTGCTACTGATATATTTTCTCACAATGATATACTGGTACTCACCAGTTCATTGTGTGCGTATGCTGTCTGTTGCCTCCTGTTAGCCCAAATACTAATTTTTGTTCGTGGTTTGGTAACACATTTCTCCAACATCATCCTACCACTGGCTTTATTTTGCTATAGTATTTTCTCTGCCACTTCTCACAATGGTGTTATATCAACTAGTTATTTTGTTTATTTTGTGTCAACAAATTAATTTTTTTAATCCAGTGAATTACTAGTTTCTCTTGTCAGTTATGGCTAGAATAGCATTTAAATTTTTTTATCATTTAATCATATGACTTGCGTATTGAACTGCTCAGGTCCTCAATCGCAGGGATTGCCAAAGCTGACACCAACCTGAACTCCTCATTGACAGAGGTAGCACTTCCACAATCACTTCCAGCAAGCTGGGGTAAATCTGTAGCTGTGAGTTTGCTCACTGACATAGTGGTGTTCATAGCATCACCTTCAGCTTTCACTCCTGGTGCTACAAGGTCAAGCTCAGGAGACTCCATTACTGCAATTTAATTATTTGGTATATTATAACGAAGTATTTTTATGCAAGTATGAAATTTTTTTTCTATAATACTTTGTTATACGTTTTGCTGAGATAAAAAGAAACAGCAGTTGTTTATTATACCTGTGCTTGAAGTATAAAGCAGCTTCCTCCTGTTGGTGGTTTCAGCCAGTTGCAGCTTCTTTTTGGCAGAGATTCTCTTAGGCATGGTTGAGTAACAGCAACCACACAGTCTCCCAGAGACAGCAACCACACCTTGAATAACAGTAAACCAGCAGAGTTATTACAGCAAACCACACATGGAGTAATATACCAAGCTGCAGGAAGAGCTAGAGAATGTCCGGACCGCAAGGGGAACTCTGTCATCAGGGGTGAGAGGAGCAGATCCCGAACTTCCGCTGCAAACTCAGGAGACAACAACAGACTATGTGGTCAAGAGACCTGAGCAAACCAAAGCTTGGGTCAGCAGACCAAAAAGGCCGAGACTGAGGCTGACCACGGAAATGTCTGCAGAAGTGGCTGAAGATTCAGTTGGGGCGTGGGCGGGAGTAGGATGGTCTCCTTCAGGTGACCACTCAGAAGGAGATTGCTCTGCCATAACTGCTGGCTGCTGCACGTAGAGGTCACCAATATGGGTGTGTTCTGATGAGGATCCCCACCGGCCTAGCTAACTACTGGCTAAATGTTAAAATAAACTCGACCGAGTAACTTGTCGTTCACAAAACCAACACGTGCAATCGAACAAGTGGTAAGGGATGACAAAACGTGAATATAAAACGCAAAAAAAAGAAAATTAATGTTCATAGTTCACTTGGCCGCTCCTCCTGAGCCATCCCGCAGTTCTTATCAAAGAATTCTTCTGATTGGTCCCCTAGCCCTAGCCCTAGCCCTTGCGCGGCGCTATAATTGGTCACGCGCGGCGCTATAATTGGTCACATGATTTGATTAACCAATGAAATGAGTTTTTTGATAAGAACTGCGGGACTGTAGCTCCTCCTGTCTGATGTAATATCATTCAGCTCACTTCTGCCTCTCACATTCATTCCACCTACAGCACCACTCATTTCCCGTTGTTATGAAGCTCGCAAACTCGTCATAGCCCCAAACTCCATACCAGAAGAATGCAATTCTGGGTTCTTTCCTTTTTCCTTAGCTCCGTTCGACATGTCTATCGTCCAGGGCACCAATCTTAGTTATCTTTATCCTATCCTGGACGAAGCCTACAAAATAATAGCAAATTAGTAATTAAAAATAAATAAAGAAAATTATAAAACAATGAATTATATAAAAATGACAAAATATACATGAAAAAAAATCATAAATATTAGCTATCTGTGTTGTTATTATAATAAAAAATTAAATAGCTAAAATTAATAATCTGAGACAAGCATGTGATGGTAGCTAGCTACTCATCCATATTGGGCTGATTAAGTCCCTGGTCTTGACTAAAAGTTTGGGATTCTTATAATGTATTGCCTTCTTGATTCTTCTTATCTGTGCCAGATGCTCTCTCTCTCACTCTAATACAGTGCTGCCCTGCCAGTCAGTCCTGTGCTGTTCTTCTAAGTGGTGGTGCAACAAGTACCCGGTATGTAGTACTTCTAACATGGCTTGCTGCTCATTGTAAATTGAACACATTCCAGTTGGAAATCATACCCCATTTTCAAGTTGTTGAACATAACCTTTGCACATGGTCATAGGTGTGCCACTAGGCCTTGATAAAATCATTCCTTGTTATATATTATTCTATTCTTCAAATTTTTACATAATTTAGCTATTCTCTTTATGAAGACCAATTATTTTGTTATCCTTTTCAGAAACACACTGAATATAGAATTATTTGCCCAATTTCATGTGTTTTTTTTTTTACCTAATAGCGCATTAATTCTTAATTTCATATAATATTGCTGTACATATTATTTACAGGAGCTAGTTCTCTGTAAAAACACTCAGCTTGCTCCCGAGATAACTGACGGACTAATTTTCCTGTTTCAAACCACACCCACTTCATGGCCTAACCTTTTTTTTACCAGCCCCCCCCCCCCCCCCCCCCCCCCCCGTAGTGTTCAAGTAAGGGTAAAGAAATTAAATATTATAACGAGAGGTCAAGTTATTATTTTGGCTATACCTATAATAATTACACAGCTATGACTGAATAATTGATCAAGGCCTATAGCTAATGTAATTTAGTTCCACTGGGAATTGTAGTCTTGTTAACCAACAGTTCTCTCACAATTTTTTAGAATTAAAAAAGAAAAAAAAGAATAATTCTAAAACTTTCGAGCAAAATCTGGCAGGCGCTAATTACCACTCGCTGTTACACCCATTTTTTTACCGTTTGAAGTTATACGCAGGGCCGCTTAACAACACATGTCTACGGTATTCATGATTACACACATCATCATCATCATTATGACACACAAGTGTAATATGTTGCATCACACACATGTCCTACTGTGTAGGGTGTACATATACCCCTCAGCCCCATACATTGCTAATTCTGTTAGTCATAATATAGAACACAAAACAAAAGCAAAAACAACAACAACAACAACAACAACAGTGCACATAATCAGGTCAGGCTGTAGGTTAACTTGAAGGAAAATATGACTGGTGATGACACATGGATGGAGAAAGAAAAATAGGGAAGAAACAGGTGGAGAGGGGGGAGGAGAAAGAGAGAGAGATTGAAAGAGAGATGCACACACAATAGTGAATTACTCTGTTCGTCATACAGAGTTCAATCCTCCATTGAGTTTTGGAATAGTTGAATACATTGTGTAAGTTTTGCTCGAGAAAGTAGTGAAATGTGCACCGAATCATGGGATTTGTATAGGCTGTGTTGTATAACTGTTCATTTGTCCTTGCCAGCAGGTCTCCATCTTGATCTGGCCCTCCATATGGCGTCAAGTCTGGAACCAAGTAATTTAGAAGCTTCCTTCACCACCGACCTTGTGACCCTACAGAGACAGAGAAAGATTAAAAGTTACATAGAATGAAGGTGAGGAGAGGGAGAGTGGGGAAAGTGGAACCGATAGAGAAAATCGGAGCTAGAAGAGTAGGAGGAGTTGGAAAAGTGAGAGTAGTAGTAGTGGAGTGATGGGTGGGTATAGTTTATTGTTCAGCTATTTCTGGGGAGAGGGGGAGGGGAGAGGAGAAAAGCTAAGTTGCTGGGAAAAATACTAGTGAGTGGGTGAAAAATACTAGTGAGTGGGTGACTGTCAATTTGAGGAGAAGGTAAGGGCAAAGGAAGAACAGAGTAATTACAGAGTGACCTATGTGAAATGCATTTAGGACACATGCTAACCATTTTGCTGTAAGAATTGTCCTAAGCTACTTTCATCTAAAACTTACATATGCACCCGGCTTATAGTTTACTTAACAATTTCTAGCTGGTAGTGAATTAAATATAACAAATTTATTGTTAATAGTTCATTTAATAAAACCAAAATAAGCAGTATAATAAAGTCATTCTAACTTCAAGATAGACTTAGCAAAAATAATTGCAAAAATTGTTATTATTAAGATCTTCAAATGAGTGGCATCACATGACTGAAGGAATGCTGCATTTATTCCATAGACATAATTAAAGACATGGTTGAACTGAAATAGGCAGTATTATTGAAGGCATAAAGACAGCATCCTACCGTATAGTCTTCAATGAGGTAAGAGAGTCTTTGCACATGACTGAGCGATTGGATGCAGATGAACACTTCCTGGAAACTCTTAGAATAACAGTAACCTCAATGGAAGTTCCAGTAATAGAAGTCACATCAAACTCCACTCATCTATTACTAGAGCTGTCGCTAGCTTTAAAACTGTCTTCCTGACTTTGGCAGACACCTTCACGACTTAGAGCTTGGACTATGGGGATCAATATTGTCACACCTTGCAGTGAAGCTAATCCTATCAAATTCAAAGTCAGAATGACATGAAGGGTCTGAAGTAACAGCGGGGAGTCTGATGCATGACTTGGAGCACGGTGATGGTGTGGTAACCCTACAGGTCATCAGATATACAGTGATTTCTCAAGTTCCAGTTGATCAAGGGAATGCAATTCAAAATAGTAGGATAGAAACTTTTGCAAAAGAAGAGAATGTTACTGTTAGTAGTTTGACCAAAACTTAGTGCTTTCGTCTAAATTTTACATATTATCATTTCTTCAATTATCAACTGGACAAAAAATATTTGTACGGTAAATTAATTTCACAAAAAATAAATACAGCAAAGCAAGCTTATATATTCATCAGTTGGTGCTTTTGTGGTATATTCTTTCTCAGTTTAATATTTATATAACAAATTTGTTTACTGAAAGAAAACATGGCAAACCTTTAAACCCCCTTACCACCGTAACCACCGTACGGAGGCTTAAAGTAACACCTCAGGAAAATCGTTGTCTCACTTGTATTGTCTCTCTCGAATGCTATAGCCTTCAAAAGTTATTTCAATGTGATGTTCAAAACTCCTTGCGGCAGTATCTCTAAGGCTACGGCGGAAACCTTGAGTTAGTATTCAGAGTCAGAGTTTTGGTTTTCTTCAAAATGGTGGTCAATTGCTGGGTAGTAGACTTGGATTAACAACAACTTCAGCATTTTAGATCGTGATTCTAGTGGTACAGAAGATATTTATGCCTACAGAAGCCATTCAAACAAAGAGAAAGTTGCTCGGTGAAGGATTTCAGGCGTTTGACTATGACTTTAGAAGAAAAAGCAGTCGTGAAGATTTACATGAGGATGAAGAAGTTATACTAGACCCTGAAATAGCTACAGACAAACAGTATCACATGTTTATCTATTTGACATACATTTTTATACATTCGTATGACAAAGGTATAAAAAATTAAATTTCCTTGAATATTCAGCGGTGGAAGGGTTAACGATGGCTCTCAATGATGCATACACCATACAATGACTAAACCAACTAGAAATTGTTACATAAACTCTAGCAGGATTCATACATGCATTTATTTGTGATGGCCAGGAATATATGATGGATTATAATTATGGTCAATGCTAGACTGATAATTGAAAATACTGATATAACAAAGCTTAATCTCACAAAGGTCACTCTATTTTTAAGCTGACTTCCATAACCCATTCACCCAGCCCCCAAAGCAAACAATATTTACCCAACAGCTGACCTTCCCTCCCAACATTTTCTTACAATATTTACATACACTACATTATACACATAGGAATTCAAGCACTTCAAACAGTTTTAGACATACCTGCTGCTAAGGATAGCGAAAGTGATAATAAAGAACAGCACGTTATAGCAGAGTAGTAGCCATCCATTTCTCAGCCATTCCACATTCCTGAAGTAACCCAGCAATCCAAAATGCGTAATACCTACAGACATGTGAAATATCCAAAGATAATAACAGCTATAGCAGGCAGCTACATGTTTAGAACACGGTTTAGTTGTGCGGGGTAGGGATCGGTAAATGAGGACTGAATAGCTCATTCATAGATCAGGCCCACGTAACAAAACCCCTTACCTAATGTCCAGGCCAAGAGAGGTAATGCCGAGCTCAGCACCAGCAGAATCATGCAGTTGGCAATGATCTGAGATGATTAAATAAATAACAAAATCAATAGAATTACTACAGACATAAAGTTCACTACTAACACCAACTATGCCTAAGCCTTAAACCAATACTGTGGTGTACATGCTTATTTGAGAGTGTATACTTAATACAGATTAATGTTTGGTCACACATGCATGATTGTATACTCTTACTACTTATAGAGTTGAATTATACCTAATCTACTATGTATACTAGTGATGTGCTTGAGCACAAATGGCGAGCGAGCCTAAAGACTATACTATTTTTATATGAATGATTTTGACTTCTAACACTGAAGCTACTGAAAATAAGGTCCAGTTTTTTAATTTAGCATACAAGGTAAAGGGATTTCAGTGCCATAGTAACAACTCTCTGCAACTGCTTGGAAGGAAAACAAAAAAAAACAAACAATACACGTTATTTAAAAGTTTTCTTTGTGATATTCTTTAGCTAAGTAGTGGTTGTAACACACAATGCTTTGACACAACTGGACATGCACCTACACAGACTTACCTTCGCAGTAGTCTAGTGGACAATGTATTTTCAAGTAAATATTGTTGCGCACGGCTTATAACCATGACAAAGAGCGCATTGACTTACCACCGCCACTAAGGATTCTCAGAGCTCGTTAATTGAAAAATACTGGAACTGTGAACGCTTTACCTAACTTACGTAATTAGAAGCGCGGGCGAAAACAGAGGTCTCACGTACCCCATAAACAGATAAATAAATAAAAAATAAATAAATATAGCGAAATCTCGATTGCGTTACCCCTGAGAGTGTCTCGCTCGCTCGCCAATAATAGCTTCCAAAAATTCTGGTGGAAGGGGAGGGGAGATCTAGACTGGGGAGTAGAAATCCCAGGGCCACCCTCCTCCGTATGAAACCCTGATACAATATACAATACTTGTTAATCCAACAGATAATTACATACTTTTAACTTCTTTACCACTTGTAAGTTAACAATTTGAGTTTATTATTATTATTATTATTATTATTATTATTATTATTATTATGCCAACATAACTGTGGCAAGCACATAAGAGAAGAAAGGATGGGGGTCAGAGTACGGGGGACACCTTACGCTGCACTTTCAACTGCATCCACACCCACCCTCCCCAGCAGTCGTATTCAGACAAACACAACTACCTGGATCAGCAGATGTACAAGATGTTCACATACCTTTGCCATGGGAGTGTCGTGCCTGGTGGGGAGTAACCATGACAACCACGGAGTGCTGTACACGCCCACCACGCTGGCACACAGAAAGTACACAATCAGCACCGCCTCCAACAACGCCCCCACAGCTCCAAGCAGAGACGCACTCTTACGACCTAGCAGATATTCCTGCAATGAAAGAGAAAATCAATTTATTCATATGGAAGAAAAAAGTGTACCATAGTTTGTTAAATAAATGAAATAACAAATCAGTAACCTTATAATAGAACATCTCATTGTTAAGCCTATCTACTTCAATACTACATCATTTGTGATGAGTAGCTCAATGAAATATACAAGTAATTGACTTGTAGAACCTTCAATAAACCTATTGAATAGGCACAATAGATTGGTTGGCACTACAGAATCTTTGTTTCACCGGTTTGCAGTTACAATAGTTGGCACCTGGTCAAGGGCTTCTCAAGAAGAAAGGTTAACAATATAGGTACATAGGAGCAGTCCAATGAACCTCTTCCAGCAAGGTTTGCTGGTGATCCACAATTATTACAATAGCAAATGGTAACATTTTTACTGAATTACATTAGACGATATCCAACAAATACAGATAATGGCATAGGGACTGGGTTGAGTACTAGTTGTATTTTACTAGTTTTTCTTGTTGAACTATACCTGTCAAAGTGAGATAAACTCGCACAGTATTAACTAATGCCCCAGGTGACACATGTACCATACCTGGACATGACACATGTATTGTACCTGAACGGTGAAATTGTCTGTCGGATAGATGATGAGACTGAGGATGTTGATGGAGACTAAGAAGAGAGACAATATTGTCATCATCACTAGCACCAGGAAACACAGTGGATACAGACAGTTGCGTTCCCACGGCGACGAATCCAGCTGCCGCTCTAAATGAATAAAAAAAAAGTTACGTACATTGCAGAATATTACTAGTACATTAAAGATAAACCACAAAACAAGAGAAGATAATATCAACTATTCCTCAAGCTATGCACATAAATACTGATTTCAATATGAATCAAGTCTATGGCTATAACACTATATCTCACCCGACAATGCCCGTCTGTACAATTATGATTTAAAAGGGCCTCATCTGAGGCACTAAAGCTAGTCTCCTATAAAACTGGTTGCTTGCTAATGCATAGAAATTAACAGTGCATTGTATGCAATTTACAGTATGTTAGAACGAGAAAATTTTTCTATTATTATAATTATTTCAGCCGAGAATGACTGAATCATTAATATACAAGGTGCATATAATTATAGTCCTACTATGTGTGTCCAACATCTTTACTACTACCAATTACCACTCCATTCTCTACTGTTTCAATATTTCCAATGAACCATTTACTCTTCATGTGATAGTATTACATGGGCTACAAGCCACACCCTCTGCTACACCCATTATCTACCTCCCACACACCCAGTTCCTTGCGAGTTCGCTGAAGCTGCTTCAAATTCGCTCCTTCCTCCATAGCAATCCTGGATGGCTTGCTGACCACGCCATTTTCCAGTCTGTACCGCCTACTCAGAGACGACTCTTCAAGTTTAATCATTTTTATCTCATCCTCAACATTGGCTTGAATCTGAAAATAAATAAATAAATAAATAAATCAATAATGTCTATAAATGTATTGCAACAAAAAAAATGCCAGAAAGAAACAAAACAAATTAAGTGGCTGTGTTTTTGGCAACCATCAAAACAATTATTTCGTGAAGATTCATAATTTTTACTCTATAAATACTAATATTGTAAAACAACTTAAATATCAATGGTTCAGTCATTCTTGGCTGAAATAATTAGCAAATTTTCTTGTTCTAATAGCCAATATTGTAAAACTTAACCCAACGTTTCGACTTCTTGCCAAAGCTGACAAGAAGTCGAAACGTCGGGTTAAGTTATAATTAACAATACTGGCAGTCAGAACGAGAAATTTTCTATTATTATAACTTAAATATTGTAACCTCTTGACTAACAATAATATTAATAATTCATTAATCATTCACAAGTTTTAACTTCGTAGAGTATCCCTTAGATTCTTCAATTACTGAGGAATGCTCTGCGGAGCTAAACATTGGGAAGTACATGAAAACATGACTACGAGAAGCTACAATATTGAACACAGGATGAATAACTTGGAGCCATACTCAGAACATGTAGTCAACTATCCTACAATTGGAGACACAGGAAATTGTGTTTTTGCCCATGAAACACCGCAATTGATGCTTAACAGGAGACAGAAATTGGAACTAGTACTTATGTATCATGTATAGAGTGGGCCATAAATAGCCATCAGTACTCGAGTGTAATACTCTCTCTTAACAGACACTGACAAGCAAGCAGTTAGGTGAGTCAGAATAATCCATTTCATAATGCCCCTCCCCCCACATTCTACATGTCATATCCACACCCCCATCTCCTGAGGACTTACGATTGGTCGAGTGATGACCTCTCCCAGTACAGTGAACAAGGAGGAGAATCCTAGGGGCGTGCACACTGCCATGAGTGCCACGCCCACCATGGATACCAAGGAGTATAGCAGGGGAAAACAAGAGAGCCACCAACTAAACGAAAACTACAGGACAACAAAAACAACAACAATAATAATAGCATTAGTGCATCGAACCTCCACTTTGTCTTATCACAGTCTGAGAGTAACACACTCACTGGTTCACTCACAATTACTGTAAGCCAACACTCACAATACTAAGAAAACGTTCTACAGTATTGATGATACCTTACCCAACAATATATTCTGTAGTATTAATGACACTTTACCTAATCAGACAGATGCTGCTATCTAATGCACAAATGTGACCGTCTACAGGAAAATCGGGCACAACGCGGCCCCGACGAAAAATTTTTTTTTGCACTTACACACTCCTCGGCAAGCAGATATTAATCTCTCCAAGTTTTATTGCCGTAGCTTTAGCCATTCCCGCTATATATCACCTAACCGTTCCCTTCGTTAGGCTTATTTAATACAATTTTAAGAACTAAATCGATCTTTTTGCGACGTCTACGCATGCCGCGTTGTGCCCGATTTTCCCATAGACGGTCACAAATGAAGTGAACACTTTCAGGTAAAGTGGTTAACAATATTTTCCTTTACTCTTTAACAAGAATACACAAAGTTTAGTTCATAATTCTTTCACAAGACAGACCAGCAACTTTGCTAACTAACTCTTCACTAAATTCAATATGCTTAATTAAGCTATCACAAAGAAAATATATATTAAGGAACCAAAATCACATAACTTTCTAATCCTGCCAGGCTGGGCCATTCTCTCTCAGTTCCTCCCTGGCACCACTAGTATATGTACCAGCTTCACATGTGCATGTCACATGACTCTGACTGACCTGGTTATTCTGAATGAGGAAAGAAGTGAGGACAGCCACCATCATGAATATCATTATCATCAGTAGGAACACCAGCAGCACCGTCTCGTACACCCGCGACATCAGACCCTGAAATACACACACATAAAATCCATACACACACACACACACACACACACACACACAACATCCAGAGTGTTGTCCAGTAACGCCGTCGACATCCCATGGGACTATACAAAATTCCCATGGGATGTCCCATCAAAGTTTTGAAATTTATAAATTCGTAACTTTTACTGCAGGGAACCCCTCCTTGTGGTTGAATAGTCGTGCTAGCCATTTGTGTTTGTAGTCACATGACTGGTACACCCAAAATGGGAGGCTTTATGCCCCCTGCAACCCCCAAATGCATGTTTTCAGTTATTTAGGGTCCATTTGACAATATGACTATAGTACACACCCATATAAATGGGTGGGACCTCCCAGGAATACCCATGGACAATTGACGGCAAAGCTGGACAACTATGAACATCTATCTACACATGCACACACACACACACACACACACACACACACACAAAGTGATCGTATTTTCCTGATATATCTGATCCACCCTTATGCTCAATTAGTTTCTATATGTGTCTGTAAAACTGTGAGTTGGTGAGTCTCCATGAAGGTAGTGAGCATTTGATGCTGCCATTATAAAACACTAATAATGTGAAGTCTCAGAGCTCTAACACTTTGGTACGTATATTAAAAACTGTGGATGTGGCATACGTGAGTGTGCGCGCATGCACAGCGACAAACCAGCGGGCAGCATGTGGAACTGTCCTATCAAAATTTTATATCAACTCTTCGCCACCAAAAAAAAAAATATATACTGAAACAAAAAAACTTTGACAGAGCTCAGAAATAGTAAAAGAGAAACTTCATACATGTGGGATGAGCCATACGGACATCATACATACGTAGTTAGGTAAGTATTGGCTTTGTAAAATACATATGTTTGTACTTTGAAAAGCCAATATCCACACAACCCAAACTTAACCAGCTTCATTATCTACTGTTGACTAGAATAACTGACTGACATGTGGACAAGCACAGAGCTACAGACAGAAGAACAGACACTGTCTAGTGTGAGGTTCAGACTCGTGGGAATAACAGGTTACCAATTAGCACTTGACATGATACCAACACATGCCATAGTGACCTTGAACCGTTTAACATAATACACACACCGTCCATACATACTTATACACACATATACAGCTTTAGGTACCACAAGTAATGAAATTGAAGGGGAAAAAAAAAAAAGGATAAAAGCTGACTATGATAATGACACGTGCAATGGACATACACACGCACAGCATATCATATGACCATACAAACAAATGTACAACACAAACACTACAGTAGCACGTGCTACAAGGTCACATGCTCCTTATAAAAGGTGTGAACATGTCCCACATAATCTGGAATGAAATGACGCATCTGTAGCGGACACAGCACTATGATTTTACGTAGAGATTACGTAGAAGGCATACCGCTAAAAACTGAATAAATGTCATCTGACGTCATCAAATGGCGATCTCTGCCGCCAAAGCTGATAGTCAGCTAAAATTTAGTATAGACCTTCTCATAGCCAATTGCATAGAAAAGGTAAGGTACCACTGCATAGAAAATTCTATTTATTGCAATTATAATAGAAAGAGTCAGCGACTGACCCCTACGACATGCAAGCAGTTCTCTTATAGGGACTATCCTTTGGCAGATGAATGTTGCCTGTCTCTACCACTCACTCACTCACCTTCTTGGATCCTGCTAGTCCTTCAGACTCCGTGAAGAAGAAAGCAAACGGGAGGAAGAAGAAGAGAGAGAGGTTGCATCCCAGGAATACTTGGTTCCATAGACCTGCACACACACACACACGCACACACATGTAAACTCAAGACACCCTATGAAAATGAGAGTTTATTCTGTGACAGAGTTTCATATGAAAATAAATACGTCTACGTACATTATGCAGCGCTACTTTTACAGTTAAATTTTATCACTGAGCCACTGCTATGGCTTCATTAGCATGTGATATCCAACGGAGCAGGCCATGACTACAAATGCATGGAATGAGGAAATAGAAGACACTTAAATAAACTGTTTATAGATTACATGGAACAAAATACCTACACTCTGAGTGTACAAAGAGTCTGGCAGATTGCAAGGGGCCATCTCAAACATCAGCGTAGCTTACAAATAAATTTCATATATATACAGTACCATAAAAGTGTTTATGATGATGAGGTTTAAAGTGTCAAAGTACATATTGTAACTGGACTATTTTGATGCCAAACATTTACATGAACACTTCCTTTGGCCAAATGTGAGGTTGATTAATTGCAATTTTCCTAGCTAATGAAGCCCACCACACCTTCCTGTCTAGTCTCTCTCTCCATAGTTGGTTTGTTTCGTTTCTTCCTGAGGTGCATATGTTTGTATATAGCTATACTTACGAATACTCTACTTCTGAGCTATGTTGCAAGCAAACCATTTTAACATAATTACAGTATTGGTATTTTAGCCATCTTAAACTGAGCCCCCGCATAAGCCCCTCCCCCACCCTCGTCCACCTTGGCCATAAGAGTCCTAGGGAAGTTCATGCAAGCCCAATCTAAATTATATTTCTAAATGAAAGGTGGTCAGAAAATCCAACTCTGCATATCACTGTATATCTGCAAGTTCAAACCTATTGGTAAAACAGAACTAACATTTAAGTCACATAAAAAAAATTTTTCCCCTCCCCCTATGTACATGCAAGATTACTAGTATGTTGCCTTTAATTATTTTTTTATTAAGTCTTGATTGTTAAAAATTAAGTACAGGTTCCTCGCTTCATGAACTATACAAGGGACCTCATCCAATCATAATGTATCTTCAGAGTAATACACAAGTGTCCATAAACTTGGCCAATACAAGTCCACAGCTTTACAAAAAATTAGAAACAACATTTGCACAATCTAGTCAAGGCTAGTCCCAGCACAGTGAACCATTTGCTGAAAGTATACGATAATCGTGCCTACTACCAGCTCACTGGGTTACTCCTCCGCAATGCATGTTAGGGCTGTATACAGAAATTTGGGAGAGACAAAAACATTCTTTCTAAATTTTAGGAGGGACAATGAGAGTAAGAGTAGAGAGAGTCTGCTGCATATAAGAGACCCTAGCAGTGCGTAGAGACATTAGCAAAACTATGTAAGCTGATTTCATGTAGCGAAGTCAAATTGTCAATAACGTGTACTAAAGAATTGCTTGGGGGCCAAGGCTTTTCCAGGAAGAGGAGGAGGGGGGTAACTGTTCCTCTCTGCCCCCCCCCCCCCCCCCCCCCCTCAAATGCATTCTTGCACATGTATACTGTACACCTCACCTTGTATGAGGGAGAAGTTGAGCCATTGGATGTAGCGACTGCTCGGGTACTGAAGCAACACCTCGTTGCCCAGGATGGAGAGAGGGAGCAGCAGTGCCGACCCGAGACTGATGCACACCGCAAACGAGCACAACCACGTTCTACGCACGCACACACACACACACACACACACACATAGAGTAATACAGACATATCATATTCAAATTTTCAGACAATGTAACAAAAGATACATACACGGGACATTTGGTCTGGATTATAAGATGGTACGTATGCATGTACATATTTCTAAGCAAACATCATTTAAATTTTGAATTCAATGGGTGGCTCTAAAAGAGAAGCCTTTAATGATATAACAATGGTTGAATACACTGAAGCATTTGCATACATACATACATAGCTGTCTTGATGTGAAAAGAAACTCATAATATTGATACACTAGTATTTGTTTGTGTGCTCGTGTGTATGTTAGTGTGTATGCGTGTGCGAGTATGTGAATGAACATGGACTCACTTTCAGATAAGATGCAATGGGTGTGCAGTAATATAGACCAAAGTAACTATTTTCACCACTCCCTCTCCTCGTCCCTCACTCTGACAATGTGTGTATGTGTGTATGCATGTGTATGTGCATGTGTGCGTGTTCTTCCTCCTCTCTGGGTCATATTACTTAGTCCTAGTGGGTGGAAAGGTTAGAACATTCCTAGAACTCAAATATCCCCAGTAGAGTACCACATTAAGGGAAAAGGTTCCAGACTAAAGTTTGGTTCTAGCAGACTGTAACAGCAGCTTTAGCTCAAAAAATAAATTTCACACTAATTACTCCCAGTGACTAATTAAAGTAAAATATAATTTTTGAATAGTAACTTAGTATACATAGAGACATTGGACTTTCCGAATTCCAAACAAAATTTTCTAAATAGAACCCTGTGTATGCATGACTATATACACACACACGAGTGTACAGATAGTATTACTGAAACTACAATAAGATAAAGAATCTAAGATATTGAAGAGTAACTTGAATTGGCAGAAACCCCACGGAATCCCATTTTAGGAATTCTGTGTGAGTAATGTCTACTAGGACACCTTGAATAGCAGCACGTGCCACAACAGATAGCACATGCTATGAGTCACAGGACTCTTGCCACTGGTACATAGCTTGATAGTTCATGCAGTACTTGTTTCCAACATTATTGGTGAATAATGTTAGCAACAACATGTATTGTGATACTAGTAGTACGCCAATCTGTACCAACAGTGTGATATTATCCATTGTTTAGCTTCACCGGTTCATTTAGTTCTGATTAAACTGTACAAATAGTATACTTGTCCATAGTTCAGTAAATTTATCTAGTAACCTTTTCTTGTAGATAACAAATACTCTCCCATTTACTAAAAAAAACTGCCAAAAACATCATCCGCTAAATTAATAGTAGAGGGAGAGATCATGCAATGTTGTCCACACACCTACAATGTACAACTAGCCCACTAAGGAGAGAGAGAGAGAGAAGCGAGGCAAACATTTACTGGTGCAGGCATACATGCTATTACTAACAAAACTGCTATCTGGCCTACTAGTGTAAAGCTGTTACCTGCTTCATCAAGCTACTAACACCCCAAGAAAAAAATAAAATAAATATATAAATAAAAAAATTAAAAAAAGTTTTGGGATTAATACTAAAGATGTATGTACCATCAATTTTAATTTGTTATCTCTATAATCTACAGTTACCCATAAACACAATGGCAGACAAGGTCACACTATATGTATGGAAAACAACAGAGAGAAATATTCCAAAGGGCCTAAATGTATCTGTATACGAAGTTCCTTTCTTCCTAACTTCTATCAATAGCATTAAAATTCACCCCTCCCTCCCCCTTCCTCTTTGAAACCCTGTACTTAATACTCAATTATAAATTGCTATAATCTTCCTGCGAGAAACATGCTGTTAAAGGAAGAAACAGAGGAAGTGACTATACACGCTGCTTGGAGAAAGATGCAAGTGATGGCGTTGGATTAATGTTGCTTATGGACTTCTACAAGACAGTGGGCATATCTCTGGAACCAGTTATCTATAGCTGTATTGTAGCTTGTAAAACAATATAAAAATCCTATCTCCCGTCGGGGCAGGAACATACCTTACCAAATAATGGCAGAAATGCTCTACCTACAATAAACCATCCACATAAAACTGAATACTACATTTAATAAGCCGGATTCCTGGACATTGCTAGCATAAATACGTATTCACCTGACTCTTGTCATAAAGGAGATGGAGTGAGGGTTTACAAATAATGACACTTATCAGTAGGTTTGCGAAATGCACATATAGATACTACGAGAGTGTTTGAGCTGCCGTATACATGCTGAATTAGGCTTAATAACAAAAACATTCTTTTAAACACAATAGCAGAAAGCATCTTCAACCTTTCTACTTTCACTTTAATGAAAAAACATTTGCTGGGCACTTGGCCAAGGTTAGCCATGTAATTAACCCTTAATCATGGAGCCACTCAACACGCTTAGCTCAAGTGCTACATTACAAAGTACTTTGACCACGATAAGTGTACTATGCATACACACATACACACACACACATCTCATTCTTCACTAGAAGTTAAAATGTGTCGAGCTATGTATGAATACTTACACACCGGGACGAAATTATATTAGGAACACCTGACTGATGCAGGAGATGTAATAAATAAAATGATAGCAAAAATAAATAGTTTGAACAAATAAACTTACGCCACTCTGTACACCATAGCATCTTCTTCTCCTGAAATAAATATAATAACAAAACAAAGTGATAAATCCCGCACAGAGTCACTACAACCTCTAGACAACCTGACTTGCACACCCAAAACACCGAGTGGGCAGGGTGGGTAATTAATGCAAATAGGTGTCACCTAGCAACAGTAGTGCCTCCACCCGCATTCTGTCATTTTCCATCTCCGGTAAGCATAAAATGTTTATCATCGCAGGGCCACCCTCACCCCACCAGACAGTGCCAAGTCAACAGCTGGCTGCCACTTAATTGAATGTCTGGGCTCCTAGTCAAGTGACTGGAAGACAGGAAATGATCTAATTCGAGCCAAACTTTGACTTAGCAGAGGGTCAGTATAATAGACAAACAAAAAATCTTCACATTCTCCGAGGCTCACGGGGGGGGGGGGGGGGGGTATATTTTCAAGTGTTGAACATTACTACCAAATACAATTAGCCACTAGCAAGGAACTAATAAACCAGAATGTGTGAGGCATGGATTAATGACAGCCACAAGGTTGCCCGGATGACTATAAATACCTACTTCATTCGACTATTTTGTACTCAAAGAACAAAGTGAAATACCTGAATAGCAATCTTCTTTTGTCCTGTGTCTCTTGAACCTTGATACCAGCCAGTAGGATAATAAGTAAAGCAAAACGACCAGCAGCAGAGATATCTGTGTAAAGGTTTACATAATAAAAATGGCTTCAAAATGAAATCCGACCACACTTACAATAGTCTCTCGGACACTTTCGTAAAATAACCTCTGTTTCTCCTGGTCTTCTTCACTAAAAGCCTCTCCCCGAGAAGGCAGCGGTGTTACGTCCATACCGACGCAGCAAGTGAGTTACGGAGCCTCAGGAAGGCATCCGCAGAGGAGGGGGTCACTGACTGTCACAAGAAAGAAGTAAAGCGGATGGCCGAACGAATGTACAGTTATACGCCCGGTTTAAAGAAAATTGGTAAGTATCGCATCACACTGTACCCTCCCCCCATTCATTCATTGAGTCTGTTTAGCGGTTGGCTGGGTGCACAAACAACCGCAGCCCGGCCCACTGATCTATAACTGCGCGGTTGACGACCCTTTACAGCTTTATAAGAAGAAGCAGTTCAGTTAGTCTGGACTCTCCCGTTTGGTGCCTTTTCTGTGAACGTTCGTGCTTCACCGAATTTTCTCCAGTATGAAGATTGCAGGTGTCCTCGCATTCCTCGCCTTAGCGCTATCATCAGGGCTAGTGTCCGCCAGGGAAAGACCCGCTTACTGTGGAGGTTAGTAAAGTGTTAGCGATAATTTAATGCTTACTCTTGAACAAGGCGTCTTAAAATATTTGTAGCTTGTAAGGCTGTCATAGACGAGCTTCGGTACTCCATTTCTAAAGAGGACCAGCACAAGAACATTGAGGTACAGAAATAAATAGCACTGAATAATTGTAGGGGTAGGTACAGCTGCCTGAATATAATTTGCATAAAAATAATCGTTAAAATTTAAAGCACTGTTGGAGCTTTATTGATTCTATTTTTTATTTTCTTTGTGCTGTTTAAAGGGCCGAATTTGTTGCTTGGCAAGTTGTTCTCACTTGGTGTATTGTTTTTGTTACACTTCAGCATAAGCAAGACAGCTAGTAATATTTTGAGGTTAATGGATTGAGTGACTATAAAATCAAATGGAAGCTATGTCATTACGGAGCTACTGGAATAGAACAAAAACGTTGAATTTCTTTAGGTTATTGATAGGCTATGACATACGTGTATTAATATTAATTCTGAAAGATAAAATGTTAATTTTTACTTGGTAGCTCCCAATCTATTCATAATCAAATTCCACAAATGAAAACGAGACAGGAATGAATATGATTTACTCTTCTTTTCCAGATCGGGGGTATGGGTTTGGACTCTCGGGGCAACCAGAGAGGCGTGAAGCGGGTAAAGTATGCCGGCAGCGAGGCACACTTAGCGGAGCTGCTGGAGAAAGTGTGCGACCTAATGCAGAACTACGGCCAGACGTCAGACCCGAAGACGGGCAAGAAAGGATACATGAGAATCAACTCTCGGGCGGGAGAGAGCATCACGATTTCCAATGTCAACTTTAGCTCCGGAGGGACGGCCGAGTTAAAATCTGCCGTGAGTTAGCATTTGTAATTAGTTTTGAGGTTAGAGTAATCAAGATAGGGTAGTACTATCTGATTTTTTATGTGACGTCACAGATAAATTTTTGGTAGTACTTTAGAGTAGAAATAACCAGTGAAATAATTTTTGTAGTAAGGAGTATTATTATAAGCCTTGTATAATCTACTATAAGAGCGAATTTTATGTTTAAGCTTTGTTTGCATCATGTGCTGTAATCTCTGGTTGCATGTGTTTTGGATTATGATTGCTATTGTTTGAAGTTTATCCAAAAGTTTCTAATTTTGGGAAAACAGTAATTGAAACTATTCACAGAAAATCATACAGAAATATTATTTCAAGCCAATAGTTTCAGTATGAAATCTAGCAACAACACTCGGTCAAAGTAAGGCTTTTGAAACAGGTTCGAGTCGGGGGTTTTTTTTGTTGTTTTTTTTTTTTTTTTTGGTTCTGACATAAAACTCTATTAATTGTGAAATTAAAATTAGTTTGTCTATTTCTATCATGAGATCATGAGGGGGATTGGTAATTTTAATAAAAGATCAGCGCTGATTAGTGATGAAGGTCCTGTCAGATGTGTTAGCACATGTATGTATATGTCACATTTCAAATATGGACTGTCTCTTTGGATGTGTGATGTGTGGAAAGCCCTCACTGAAGTGAACAAGTATAGAATACCTTACATCTGTTTGCTATTGATAGAACTCACTTGCACCCTTTTCAAAATTATTCTCTTGCTTTCATCATAAACCCTATATTGTTCTCTTTATAATAAACACGGTCACCAATACCAGATTAGATAGCTTTCTGGAAATTAGATCCGTTAGATTTATACAGAAGTGCACTACGAGGCAGTCAGTATGCACCCAGCACTTTTTTTTCACTATTGTTGCCTTGAATAGCTGCTTAAGTGGCGGTGTACATCACGGACTTTGCATTCTTGTCATACATATAAATTTTTATTTGAAATGTGTGATCATTCATTCAAAAGCACTCAACCACTGATCCTGGCAGCCAATATGCAACTGACTATTTCATTATAGGAGGAAAAAAAACACTTAACATATGTATTACGTGAAGATTTCTAACTATTGGGTAATTGTACTAGAAGAAACTGGAGGGTCTTTGCAGTCTTGGGGTTGTGGGTTTGCTAAGTGTGTGGTTGAAAGTATTGATTAGTCAAAGTACATGTGGTTTAGTGATAATGAAGCTTTTTTTTCAGTTTGGTATTGAATGTTTAGTTTGGGAGTGATTTCTATACTTCTCTCAACAGTCAGTGTAGAAAACTTGGTCAGGTCACTTAAATGCAGCTGTTTACATAACTTACTTGGTGTGGTTATTAATATGGAAAACAGGACAATGGAACTAGAAGTTTTTATGAGAAGTCAGTTAATAAAATTATGTAGGTCCTAATTTTTTTTGTCAAAGAAGTTTGATACTCCACAGGAATACATTTATTTCACTTGAATACTGTAGCTGCTGTTTTTTGTTGTTGTTTTTGTTTTTTCAGACAGTTTTGTTACCTTCTAACAGTTTTGCTTCTCTCCTTGCTTCATTTTGATAAAGCATAATTCGTGCGGTTTTTCAAACTGAAATAATGTTGCTCTGATATCTTAAAAATCACTAGCCATCCTGAAATTTGGCATAGCTACGAACCTCCTTAAAGCGGCATGGTAATTTTTTTGTCATATCCTGTAATTAATATGCACTTTAAACTAGTGATGTGCTTCAGCACAAATGGCGAGCGAGCCTAAAGACTATACTATTTTTATATGAATGATTTTGACTTCTAACACTGAAGCTACTGAAAATAAGGTCCAGTTTTTTAATTTAGCATACAGGGTAAAGGGATTTCAGTGCCATAGTAACAACTCTCTGCAACTGCTTGGAAGGAAAAAAACAACAACAAAACAATACACGTTATTTAAAAGTTTTCTTTGTGATATTCTTTAGCTAAGTAGTGGTTGTAACACACAATGCTTTGACACAACTGGACATGCACCTACACAGACTTACCTTCGCAGTAGTATAGTGGACAATGTATTTTCAAGTAAATACTGTTGCGCACGGCTTATAACCATGAAATGGAAGTCCCTTAAGTTTTCATGTTTGAACTGCACCCGCAAAAGAATTCAAAACGGTAAACAATTCAATTTCTAGGGTGATACGGGTACTGATCGATAAACCAGAGGATTCTGTTTAGTGCAATTTGGGACGGGGTCGAACACATAACTAACACAAAAACGCGAGGGTCAAAGTACAAAATGACATACGTACGTCCATACATATATACAAACATCCCCGATTTTTTCATTTTTACCAATGTAAGTGTCTCGCTCGCTACGCTCGCTCGCCGACTAGCTTTGAACTAATATTCCTTAAGGAACAAGAACGTTTTAATGTTAGATCAGACACAGTAATATTAGAATAAGGCCAAAGACACAAGCATAAAAAATTGCTAGTTTTGGAATCTATAATCAATGGATAAATTTCTAGTGTATGTAGATCACTACATAGCAGAGTAATTGTTTCATTGTCAGACTCACAACTTACTACAATATTTCACTTGGCCACTTTTTTTCCTTAGTAGTAAACTTGACATATGCAGAGTATTGGTAAAGGATCACCAGTGAAACATGCTTGATAGGCTAGTTCAGGCAGCTGTGAGCAGACTGAGTCAGTGTTTTGTATTGGATCCTGTCTTAAAATACAGATGCTATGAATGTAATCCTAATTGTGATATTTCCTATTTCAATTGTTTGTTTGTTGTTTACAGTGTGAGTATTTTGTGTCTGCGCATGATGAAGACTTGGTCCAGCTATTCCAGGAAAACTTCACCCAGAAGGAGCTGGAATTTGAACTTTGCGAAGAAATCACAGGTTTGTTGGTTGAGAGGTGCTAGCTAGATTGGTGACATGATTACAACCTGGAAGTTCAAACTGGTGGGGAAGCATCAAAGGATAAGCTATAGTGTAAATTTAATTTGCTTATAAACTATAAACATTTAAAGTGTACATTTTGGGGTCCGTCTTTTTTTTTTTTCTTTTTTTTTTTTCTTTTTTTTTTCTTTTTTTTTTTTTCTTTTTTTTTTTTTTGCCAATGTAGCAAATTAAACGTACAATACTGGCTTCCCTTACGAAGTATCAATGAAATATATCGGATTTGCTAGCAAAGCTTTCATAGGGAATATTTGGACAGAGTTTAGTGGGGTGTAACTAGACCACACCCACTTATATAATACATAGCAACCCCATGAAGAATATTCCACCAATGCTCTATCCACCCTAAACAAAATATACCTGTTACTGTAGATGTATTCTCTCTCTTTCACAGGCTTTTTTTTTTTTTAAGTATACAGGATTAAAAATATTTGGTCGCCACCGGGAATCGAACCAGGACTCTTGCTTAATGCACAAGTGCTCTGCCACTGAAAAAAATATTTTTAATTCTGTATACATAGTTTAAAAAAAAAAAAGAAGAAGCCTGTGTAAGAGAGAGAATACATCTACTGAGTAAACGAAGTTTGAGAAAGAAATTGTGAAAAATAACTGTTCATTTTATTTATTTATTTTTCCAATGTCTAAATAAGGAATCCCATCTAAAAGTAATTGATTTGGATTCATCTTGCTAAGCTGGTTGCTTGATTGGATTTCTGAACTTGATTAAGGGAGGAGTCACAGGTGGAAATGCTATTTTGCTGGTTTAACAGGACATTTGGTCTGCCGAAAAATTGCTGGCAGAAATTAATAGTTTCTGTCTTGATAATATTTGTTGGTGATACCGGATTGTAGCTAATGTATTTTTGTTTTTTGTTGTTGTTTTTTAATTTATTTAATTTTAATTTTAAAAAAAATTAATTAATTTTTTGAGGGTACTTATATTGCTGTTGTTTTTATTTCATTTGTTCTGTTATCCTCTCCTTTTAGGTTACTGCAAAAGTGATGGAAAACACAGTGAACTGTGATAGACAATATAAACTACATTTTATGTGTGCATTTTAAATTCACTTTTTATTTGTACCGAGATTGTTTTGGTGGGAGGGGCAGCTTGAACGCATGCGCTAGTTATGTCAGCAAATTATTCCTTACCCAACCGAGGTACCCGGGCAACAATTTCATCATCGCCTTATTTTAGGTGTTTAGGTTACTGCAAAAGTGATGGAAAACACAGTGAACTGTGATAGACAATATAAACTACATTTTATGTGTGCATTTTAAATTTTATACCGAGATTGTTTTGGTGGGAGGGGCAGCTTGAATGCATGCGCTAGTTATGTCAGCGAATTATTCCTTACCCAACCGAAGGTACCCGGGCAACAATTTCATCATCGCCTTATTTTAGGTGGTGCAATTTCAACAGGAGAGGAGAACTTAACTATGTCAGCTGAACTTGCTGTGGAAGGAGGATGCCAGCAGTCTTGGACTGCAGCGTCGTTGAGTAGCTCTCCGACGTCGTCCTACGAGGACGTGAACGAGAGAGGCGGTGAGGAGGCTACGGATTTGTCTAGCTTCATTCTTGTCAGCGAAGGCAACAGCTTCGAGGTCCCGGGCTCAGTCCAGAATAAACTTGTCCAGCGTTTGAGTACCAGTCACTCGCGTTCCTCTTCGGCAGCAGACGCTCTCACGCCCGCCTCAAATTCAGAACAAATTCTCTTTGGCAGTCTTTCGAGCTCGAAAGAACGTTCTGATGTTTTCAGTGAGCTTCCTAAAGCTGCTGAGGCTTCTAGTGCACCCACGCGTGTGCCTGCCGCCAAAATACAGCAGACAGTGGAACCGCTCATATCTCAGAGGGAAGCTTTCCTTGCAGTAAATGCTAATAAAGAGCTTAAACTGAAAGTAGCCAAGCTAATGGAAATACTGGACAAGAAGACGGTGGAGGTTGAAGTGTTGCACAAGAATGCAGCCGAACAGCAGTCTAAAATATGTGCTCTGACTGAAGATAGGCAAAAGCAGATGTCTGATTTGAATTCTAAAGATGCTTTAATAGCAGATTTGAAACAGAAGTTGACACATAAATCTGACCATTCTCAGTGCATTGGTTGTCAAGAATTATCAGAGAAGGTGACAAATTTAGAAAATATGAATTCCAAGATATCTGCAGAAAACGCTGAGCAGAAGCAGAAAATTGATAGATTCAAATTGGAAACTAGGACCCTGTTTGAGCGTTGCACCGTTCTATTATCACAGATTCAAGACAGCGAGACAAGGCGTGCTGTGGAGGCGTGTGAAAGGCAAGTGCTGGAGGGAAAAATTGACCACCTGATCGAAGAGATGGCCAAAATGAGGAATGAGTTGCAGGCACATAAAGGCAGTGGGTTTCATGTGACGAGCAATGGTGGACCTCCAGACTTACTCCCAACAAAGCTGAACAGGAAAGTTGATGAACGGGGGTTGCCTAATAGAAGTAATCACTTACCCAGTAGAGCACAGTTGGCCACTGGCTATGGATCTACAATGAGAGAAAGACCTAACAATGTCGCAGCTGGAGAAGGGAGGATGGTCATTAGGCAAGATAGCAAAGAAACATGTGCACCCCACGAGATGAAACCAACAGACTGGGGCGTCAGCAATCATGGCACTTGGCACAATGTAGTAGGAGAGCCACGCCCTCAGGGATCTAATCATCAATTTCCTGGAAGTGGTGGTGAAGGCAGTCCAGTGAAGGTGCGTAATGAACGTTATACAGACAGAGATAGAGAAGCAACTATTAAAACAGAGTGTCCTATGTGTGGTAAGAAATTAACTGGAGCAGAATATTTGGTAACCATTCACGTAGAGCGTTGCATAGAGCTGTCGGAGTTGGAAAATACCTCTAAGAAAGAAAATCCACAAACTTAATAAACTTGTCAATTGTTTCTCTCCGTATTTTTTTTTTCTTCATACAAATATATAAATTACAAATGAAATACAAATGAAATATTGTGCACCTACAAAAATTGAATGGATACAAAAATGCATAAAACCAGTTCACATTGGGAACCATTCTGAACACGATTCACTGACACTTGAACTTAATAGTTGGTCAATTATTTCTGCTTGTCAATAACGAGTTTGAGGATACGATTGGGTAACAGGAGGGTAGAGGTAAGGGGTAGATTAGTCGCGGGACTCGTTCGTCGACCTTTGCTGAACCATTCCGTGATGGCACTTCTCTCATAACTATAACCATCTAAACAAGTGAGAGAGAGAGAGAGAATATAGGGTGAGAGGGGAAGGGGAATTGATTATTTCTTTAAACAAATAAGCCATTAGACTCAATTATAAAATCATTGCTTAGTTTGGCTTTATAATACTGTACAACTTTATCTGGACCTCCTGGATATAATAGGCATTATAATCTAATGAGTGGGCAGGTTGACCTTACGACCCTTATTGATTACATCAATGGTGCAGGCTACAGCAACTCTCACAATGTTAGGGATCTAATGTACTGCTATTCTTAGTAGCCTCATCTAATTACACAGTAGCAATAATGTACACAATATGATGACATATAAAATTAAACAGTTTAGCTAGGTAGTGATATCAAACATCGTAGTTATCACATCTAGCTAAAGTAAAGTTTACTTAGATATGCATGTTTATGCGCGCACACACACACCTACTCAACCAAACCCCGTGTAATAAAATGAGCATTACTAGGAGAGGAGAGATCAATTAATCGCAGTCATGATAAGGTGGGTAAAGGGCATCCTGAGTGATGCAATACCATGCAGCTATATTTTACAAACAAAGACCATAGCGCTGGTAAAGTTCTCACCTGCTGCCACTACTGGATCCTTCATCACCTCACACGTGATGGGACACTTGAATTCGTCTATAACTGTAACACAAACAAACACACACACACACACATGCATACTTTATGAGACTTCTTAGCACACACATACATACAGACTTGACCGAAAACAGAACACTTTTTTATCAAATGGCTTGAAATAATAAAATCTTGGGGCTGCTCAACCAGTAATGAACAAACCAAATTGAGTCCTTAAGGATGAACGAAAGAGGAGAGGGGGGGGAGAAGAAAAAAAAGGAGAGAGAGAGAGAGAGATACTGTACAATTCATACCAACGGGCTTCATTGATGAATTGACAATACAAAATAGAGAACAGAGGTAGGGAGGACATACTGTATATGCCTTTCCATTAAACAATAGATCAATAGGCGATTCAAGCTCACTGATACACACAACTACTGCCTACTGACTGTGCCGCTGACATTGTAAGAGGGTTATCTATTGCCTCCCGAATTTACATCTCCTAACCACTCCTTACTGAATGGCTTACTGCCTACAGTTGTGCACTGAAAGTTTAATGATTGGTACAGATTGCTTAGGTCACTGAAACTGAAGCAATAACAAGCAAAGGCTGAGGACAAGTAAACAATTCAAACCAGATGAGCTGGCACACGTGCAATGATGAACATAGGAATCCATCATTCACGGCTGAAATAATCATAAAATAGCAATTTTTCTCAATTTTAGCAACCAATGTGTTTAAATAAAACATTACCAGACTGCTTGCCTTACTATCGTGATAAACATTGAATGCATGAATACACAGTTGATAGCAGATTCATTACACTGCAGATGCCTACCATTGACACCATATACATATTCAACACCTGGCTTCGTACAATACGTATATCTTAGTGCAACAATGCTATATATTACACCAGACACCAAACAGAATCACTATAAGAACAGGTTCAGATGTAAGGAGTTGGAATGTCTACTTGAACAGACATGCTGGGCCAACTCTACAGTTGTTGCTAGGGAATGTTTTGGCTAAAGGAATGATAGGGATTTCCCCATGTCTAAATATAGAACCGCATCATTACATCAATTTGGAACTGTGATGTGGCATTCATAGATCATTTACTCAACCTGTCCTGACCTTATAGCATAGCAACACATCAATCAAAAACTCCATATGCACACACACACACGCACACATACACACACACGGTCACATGACTCAGAGTCAGCAAATAACTATCAAACAGCCCCCACTCTGACTGGCACCAAAACTACACGCACACATTCCCAGCAGAAATGCGCCTTCTGAACTATGACTAATAAAAATGTGACTTGAGAATTGACACCAAATGAAATAAACTTGGAACTAGAAGCTTTAAAAATCAATTACAGCTAAGCAGATATCTCACTGGTTAGGTCTACCCACAAAAAAGAAAGAAGAAAGATCTAGAACACGTTCCAAAAGCTGACTATTGGTGACTATATGCATGTGACAATGAAGAGGGTGACCTTTGGCATATCATGTGACCTCAGGCCAGCAGCAAAACAAAGTAATTATAACGCCAGATTAATTTTTTTTAATTAGTTTTTTTTTTTGTGTAGGTATGTAGGTAGGTATATAACACTGGAAAGCTTCACCAGAAATGACATTCTAACTGCGGCAAGCTACGCACGTAACAAGAATGAAATTACAACATTCAGCCAATGACAACATCATAACCATCATGGTTGTTACAATAGTGAAAAAAATGTGACGAAAATAATGCCAAAACTGGGAGATATCGAGATGGAAGTAGAATACAGAAAAAGTGAAAAATATATTCTATATAATTCACTCATGTAATGTTTATAATGTGACTCTACAGGAGAACTTGAGCAAGAAGTAGAAACGACCGAGTCATGGGTCAACATGTATTATACATATTGATCGTGGATACAGATTATCTACTCACAATATTAGAACCATTCAGTTGTTTTTAGTTGTTGTTGTTGTTTTCTTGGGAGTGGGCGGAGATTTTTTTGTTTACGCATGTGTTCCCAGTGTAAACTTGCACAGTTTGTAACTCTAAAATACTCACAATTTGTAACATAAAAATCTACAGTTCAAATTTGTACTCTGGTAGACATTTCAAACACCTTGTTCACTGTGAACAGATTGTCGAATGATTGCAAACAAAAGGTCAGCCTTATTGCCCTGGCAGGAGGAACACACATGGCAGTAGGAGACGGGCATAGCAACCCAGGTGTCACCTGGGACACATGTCACCAAGGAACAAGGAACTCCCATTATCATGATCATGTCAAGATGACATAATTTAACAACATTGTATCGTTCATTCTTATCTGTTAGTGATTTAAGATATGCCAGAGAAATGTATATGTGTATGATTAACTGATGATCCTTACCAGGTGACTGCGAAGCTTTACTTGACAGAGACAGGATGTCAAGTGCTTCTGTGAGTCTGTCAGCTACAACACACACACACACATACACACATACACACACATACACACACACACATACACAACAAAGCGGATTAGGAGGAAGAAACAAACACAAAACAAATCGTACATACGTTGTATAAATACAGAACACACATCCTCAACTTCTTAGGATAGTACATGCTATACATCAAATATACACACATCACATACACTGAAGACAACTTACGGCACAAGATACTATGGTGTGTGATTGACTAAGTTTGTCACAGCTGTACAATTCTTTTAGGGAAGATACGTAGTTATATTTAGTGCTGTCAAACATGTGCCTTTATAGTACCACAGACACACCTACAACTCTCAACCATTGCTTATTCAAACTATCAACCATTGCTAGTGGGCTTATCCATACATACATAGCATTGAACTAAGCAAACCCTAACTGTCTCAGACTATACACACACACACACACACATACATACATATACATACATACACACACATACATATACACACACACATACATACATACACATACATACACACACACATACATATACATACATACACATACATATACACATACATACACACACACATACATACATATACCCGAGACCACAACACTGCTGACCTATCCATGTTAAAACACAACACACTTGTGATGTGTGTGCGTGTGTGTGCATGTGCGTGTTTGTGTTTGTGTGAACATTTAAACTACCGGCTATTAGTCCCAGTCATTGTATGGCTTCACTATGTCTCTATAACTTACTGGAAGTCCCACAACATCTACGATGCAAATATTATGCAATACATCACTTAAAAGCCAAAATTTTTAACAAAAGTCACCATTTAGTGTAATATTATGCAATATGTCAATTAAAATATTAAACAAAATCACCATTCAGTGCAATCAAATATTTTTCAGATGTTTCCCACAATAAATATGCTGGACATTTGGTATGTATAGAACACACTTTCCTGTATAGTTCCCATACATTGGAGAAATCTTCTATGCAGTTAATCCAACATTGACTTTCCTTTTTGACCATACAATGACTGGACTATTAGTGTTAAGTTTGATTGTCCTGCACTATACGTATGTGCATGCATGTCTACCATACCTGCTCTAAGGTCATCAGGATGAGCCGGTGACTTTGACATGCTCTGCTGCTTAGCAACAGAGTCCACCCATTTGCAAACATTCTCAACATTCCACTGTTCTTTCTATAAGCAAAATTGTGTAGGGGGAGAGGGGGAGAGGAGAGAGAGAGAGAGGGGGGGTTAATATTGAAATAATTTTTTTTAAATTAATTAAATCTCACTGATATTAGTCCAAGACTACTACTGGCAGAATCTGAAGCATCTGATGATGAAGATTTGTTGGAACCTGAACAAAACAAACAAAACGAAGGAATGAATGAATGAATTAAACAAAACATTGAATGAATGAATGAATGAATGAATGAATGAATGAACGAATGAAAAAAAAAACAATGAATGAATGAAATTATATATAAAGACAACTACGGTAATCGACCAGGTTAAACAGAAATTTAATTCTGAATCAAGTACCAGCTAAACAGTTCAGTATAGACATGTCAGAACATCTCTGCCTTCACGCACGTAGTGTCTGGCACACATTACGTAATAAGGAACTATAGTCATTTTACTATGAAACTGCAAGTGACTATAAAACAACAAATCCAACACGAGTTGTATACAATAGCAATAGGTCAGTTTTTGCAACGCACAATAAAGAACTATTTCTGATGAATTACTAGCAGGCAGAAAATATATTATTAGTTGGAAGGTTATTCATGGAAAAATGGCACCAATAAAATCATATACATATGTAGCAGACTTGAACAGAACTCTTACAAAATACACACAAAAATATCCACGGTTTCTCTGGTGACCGATATGATAACCCTTTACCCAATCACACAGATTTGGAGCAGTTCCAGTAACCTGGTACTCACAGATTGCCACACGCACACACACACACACACACTACATCGGCTAATCGGCTAACAGTTGAGAGTATCATGCGCTATTTGAAACACTTGGAACATAAACAATAACATTTCCCGCCATCTTTAGACTGACCGGCATACTTGTCTCGGCCCCTCGTCTCTGGAGTGTACAATTCCCAGATTTTAACAGTCCGGTCATTCGACGAGGTAGCAAGGTAGAGACCGGAGGGGGAAAAGTTCACATGAGTCACGTATCTATAGCAACGACCCCATCAAGTGAACGCAATCACCCGGCAATCTATGCTCGGAAAATAATAAAGCAATAATGTGAACTCACCTGGAGTGAGCTTGAATTCTTTGGACAGTCTCGTAACGAGTCTAAATTTAAAAAAAAAATCAAACGATGAATACAGTTGAATTGCACAGGCTACAATGACTAAGATGTATATACAAACACTCAAATAGTCACTGCTGATATGACTACACTATTAATAACTGTTTACATAGGTCGAGCAATGCATTTTTGCAAGCACATCTCATACATATATCCCTCAAGTATTCCTTTTACAACTATACACAGCCCCCCCCCCCCCCCCCCCCCCCCCCCCCCTATCATCCTGCAAGGCACTGTTTAATAGGCTGATATGAGCTCCCTCCCTCCATCACTAGCCCCCATAAGCAGGTGGAATTCAGAATATTTGACGTGATAATCCGTCAACCCCACCAATAACATTTACTAATGATAAACATGAAAAAGAAAAACATCCCATAAAATGCTACAAAAACAACTATCGCTAAAGCTGTTAACATCAGCACAAGTGAACACAAGCTTTCTGTATCGTATAGTTTAGTAATCAGCATACAACTACATACATAAGGGATGTACCAGAAGCTGAGCTAGGTCACGCACCACTCACCGTGTTCCATAAGATTATGGACTTGTCTCTGGACCTGAAAGATAACAATAACAAATAATCACGACTTCACAACAAAAAAAAATCAAAAAAAAAAAAAAAAATCAAAAAAAAAATCAAAAAAAAAAGACTCGTTCCATTGTAATTGTGTAGCTGTCATCCCTTACCCAGTGACTAGGAATGGTAGAGTTGGGTGGAAGTCACAGGAGTACACAGGCCCAGTGTGGTGGCTCAGCTCTGCTACCATGGTTACCTTCACTAACCCTGAAAACAATAAACAGTCAATTGACACGCTCACGTACAGAGAATAAAATATTAATTTTATTATTAAATTTAATATTCAAGATCAAGGCAGGTAAGTTTCAGCCCATTTGCATCAAAACAAGAACATCATGGATACAGGACAGTTCAAGTCAGAATGAAGAACTTTCTTATGTATGACTAACAGTATGCAGTCTAAACATATGACTAAATAATATCGAAGCCATTAAGGAAGGTCTAGGACAGTCTAAACATATATACGACTACACACATCAATAAACTTTAAGGGTGGCCGCATACCGCCTACGCAATTTTTTGTTGATGGGATACTATGCACGATTACTACTATTGTAAACTTACAGGGGCTTCTCCACTACAACACAAGGACAAAGTACCAGCCGAAGGCGCCACTCACTAATTTTAGAGCGAATCTGGAAGGAATATCGGGGCCTGGTTAAAAAACTTTGTAGCACTTTTTTTGGAGCGGTGCGGTAAGTTGGAGCTCCGCAATTTGGTGCACTACTAGCCAAGCCGATGCTCGACTGCAAGACAGTATTACTTAATTCGCAATTTTTTTTTCTATTTATAAGATATTGAAAAATTCTCGTTGTGGTGCAGTTCATTTTTTTTTAGGTTTACCCATGTGTAAAAAAAATTGTCGTTCTCATTATTAAATTCCAAGAAAACTGATACAAAATTTGGAACTTCAATTCCACTCGCAATTCTTAAGAAATAGCCCCTCCCCCATGTCTCGTACTCCTTGTACACGAGCATTTTTTTTCAATTGGTTTGTATTGGTTCTAAAAAGAGCCCGCCTATATCAAGAGTAAACAAACATCAATATAACAATAACAAGAGAGTCAGAAGAGAGAGCAGTTTATTAGAGATAGTCCGAGGTGAAGGCATTAGGTCTGTGCAGCTTGGGAAGTCTTCGCTCCTCAGAATTCGAGCCTGCTGCATCCATCCGCTTGAGTTCAGGTGTGCAGAGCCTAGAGAACGGCTACAGGAGGAGAGGCAGCCTGGTGCACTTTGCCACGTGAGTTCAGACGATATATGGAGAGTTGCTGTAAACGGCTACGAGACAACAAGAAGCTAAACTAAAACACCACAAATTCACAAAGTATACTTCTGCTACTACTGCGCGATTATTTCTGCTCGCGTATTAACGAATGGTGGGGTATTGGCAGGGAATAAATTAATGTCCGGATCACAGGCGGTGCGCGTTGCTATGTGTGACCACCCTTAATTCTAGTATGTACAACATTTCTACCAAGTTACATAGCTGGTCTTTAACTGGAATTGAGCAAAAACAACCATGCATAAGTTGTTAAGGTGTAGTAAAGTACAGTGTTTATCTGATATATACGTATGTGAGGGTCATATACATGTATCATATAATACTTGTACAACTTCAGTATGACTGGAGACTCTATTGGGCACGCATTGAATCAATACAACGGCTAGTACAGCCACATACAGCCTACCTCTAGCCTGTGAGTTCTGATCGCACTGGACCTTCCAGATCTTAGCCATAAAGTCTTCCCCACCCGTGGCAAAATGGTAGACAGACTCCGGGCAAGAGATCTCAAACGAGGGGGGCTTCCCCGGAGGCTGTACGGCGATGCTCCTCACACCTCCGTCGTGAGCCATGATCTTGTAAGACACGGCTTTTGCAGAGAAGGCGTCGAAGAAGAGGAGGATGCCCAGGTTGTCTCCGGTGGCGAGTAGCCATCCGTTGGGGGCAAAGCGACAGCAAGTGACGCTGGAGAGGCAGCGGGATTGTGTGCCGGGAGAGGAGGGAAAAGGAGAGAGAGAGAGGGAGGGAGATGAGTCGGAGATGGGTGAGAGGGATGGGTTACATATCAATATATAGTCAACATACAATTTTTGTATCGTCACAAGCACCAGTAATATTGATTTATCGACTGAGGTGAAAAAACCACAACTACACCAATATGGAGTTTGTCCAAATTGAGAAGCAGTTATTAAAATTATGAGGTGCATTAGAAGCCAGGTAACAGAAACCATGTGTAGAGCTATACTGTATAGAAATGAAGGAGACAGCCATTTTCTGTTTTTAGTGTCTACTAAGCATAGAAACCCAAATAATTTACTTCACATGATCTCAACTCAAAGTTTTCAAGCTTGAAAAGTGGTAGGTTCACTTTAAAGATTGATCAACTTTTGCTTACAAAATTCATGAAAAAAAAAAAAAAAAAAAAAAGTAAACCAAGGCATGCATTAAAGTGGTACTAACTTAGAGTTTTATATATATGTCCTACAGAGCAAGCTTTCTAAATAAATAAATATACTTCTATTCAATACGTAGTTATATCACAATATTTTCATTCATAAATATCGCCGATACAATATGTTCCAGTATCACCCATCCTTAGGTGGGAGGGTGTCAAGGAGAGTGATGGGAGAGAGAATATAGAAATAGATGAACAAGGAGGAAAAAATGGAAGGAAAACTTGTAGAAGAGTTGTAAGTAGAAGGAGAAGTTGGAGAAACATATTTGTAATAACACACGACAATTGGGTAAAGCTATAAAAACTAACCCAAACTGTCACACAAAGACTACTAACTAAAACAAAGGGAAAAAGACAAAAATATCTCCAGATTTAAAAACACACTGACTAAGGCCTATCCACTATTCCCAGTATGCTCAAGATCCCTATCAGTACTCAGTCTCAAATTCAAACAAAATGATACAGAACTAAAGAACAAAGTACAATTACAGAACATAAAATAAATGATACACAAAAGCAAGCAAGAACTATAAAAAGTATGGACAAGCATAAGTATAGCAGATAAGAAAAATGAAAGCACAAAATAGTAAAGGAAAATAGAAAGAACTGAACAGAATGAGAGTTAAAGAACTGAATGAGAGTGTTACAAGTATATATGTGAGTGGAATGGAATGGGGATCGGTTAAGATAAGGGCGGCATGAGAAAGGTAAAGTTAGAATAGAATAATTGTTTGTATGAATGCAGTGGAGGTACTCTAACTAGTGAATAGGTGGTCCATTAGCACCTACTCTAAATCAGTCCACAGAGCCACACCTGTAGTTGAGGAAACATTAGTTGAGGGGTGGGGCTGCTCCACATCCAATAGAGAGAAGTCAGAGACAGGTTGGGGAGGAGAGAGAGAGCGAGTGTGTGAGAAACATACTATGTAATAGGGTACAAGAAAATGGGGAGAGCTAATGTGAGGATTAATTAAAATAGACTATGGCAATTAATCAGAAAGAGGAATATGTAGCAATAAGACTGTCTATAAGAAGCCTTTTAGCGTACATGAAATGTGTTCAATCGCATCCGACAAGTGTAAGCTATCATGTCTGAAGCCTGTCCAGTCTGTTCAGGCAATGGAACTCTCTACAAACAGCAACCATGAATACTGGCATAGCTACACACTTACATACACATGTGAACGTTCGTTTACACCCGAACACATTCTCGCACGAAAAATAACAAAAAACAGGAACAAGTCACATGCAGCTACTCATGCAGTTCACATGGGGGAAAAAAATCCTTGAGAAGGAAAACCCCCTAAATCCTTAACCCCATCAACTTGAAGCTAAATAGTTCCTAGTCTACCTACGATGTGTGTTACTATTACAACGTATTTAGAAACCATTTCCCATTTATTTGCTCCCATTTGTTTCCATCTTTCCACTCCTGGCTATATGTTTCCATATGTGCAACTCTTAGAACCGATTTAGAAAACCGTTCCCCATGTATTTCGATTTATTCCATCTGTCCACCCCTTACCCTTCCGCCTGAGTGGCGATGGTGGTGATGCATTTGAGGGAGCCCACCTCCCACACCTTCACCGTTGCGTCGTCTGAGGCAGACGCCAGGAGGTTCCCGTCCAAGGAGAAGCAGCAACCCCTCACTCCACCAGTGTGCAAAGAGATCATGCCTATGAGAGAGAAAATATGAGCATCTGAAGGTGTTGGTACTTTAGGATGGTTGACAAGCACTTTAAACTTGTGCAATAGAAACATTTCAAAACTACCAAATGATAGAGTTACTGCTCATATCATACACTAATATATGTATGCACACATGTATATGGAGAAAATATAATAATAATATTAAAAATAGCAATAGTCAGGAATTCATACAGAATTTTTTGCTAGGGGAGGGGGGGGGGGGATTTTGTCGAGTCACAAAAAACCGTTTAGCTCAGATGAAAACTTGACAAACTATATATTAGTTAAGCGCCGCCTCCAAGACCACTTTTAGGGTCTTGGAGGCATTAGGCTTTTATATCCCGAGCACAGCGAGGGCACTACTTAGGGCCTGAGGGACCGTAAAAACAGTAGTTCATGACGGCTGCACAGTGCCTAACTAATTTAGAATATAGTGACTGCTCTTTAACAACACAATAGGAGGGACTCTAAGCGCAATCGGAAGGACACTAATTGATCCTGCCCTCAAAGCTGGGAGACTAAGTTTATAGTGTTCCTCTCTGGAGGACCTAAGCAATATAAAGTTCCTCTGTCACTATACAAAAACTACAGCATCTATGCTTTAATACGAATTGGTATTGAAGGACCAGAACTAGAGAAATGTTGACTTTGAAGAAGTGTAGCTAATCTGTAAGGCTATTTATACTGATCATTAATTTTTATGAATAATTCAGTTGGGAAAAAAATTAGGGGGGGGGGGGGGGGGGGGGGGGG
>WLWD01000359.1_pt1 | contig 130937 bp, 88 predicted proteins | sample 6712731 | NCBI WGS metagenome assembly WLWD01 (sample SAMN12718690, study PRJNA576275) | sponge metagenome | isolation source: marine sponge | host: Mycale hentscheli | place: New Zealand: South Island, Marlborough, Capsize Point | collected 2014-11-01 | reverse complement strand
TAAACTCACAGTAAAAACTATATGCCAACAACTGTTACTATAAATTAAAACATGGAGAAATTTAAAAACATATGGCTATAGTGAGTATTATATTATTAGCTACTCAGTTACACCTACTGCATACATTGTAACTAACTTCTGCAATAATTCAATAACAATCATTTACTTTTTATTATTTTGAAAACATATAAACAGTAACCATGGAAACAAATATTAAAATTATAATAGCTAACTTGTACAAAAAATTCCATAAAAACAAAGATATTAATTAGTGAATAGTAGAAGTAAACAGTTTCTTAAGGTTGCTACTCTCATCTAATCCTCCCATAACATGGACCTTGTCCGATGTCATGATACAGGTACAGCTAAGTACTGCATGTAGTAGTTGTCCAGCCTGGACCCAGGTATTAGTCTCAGGGACATAGCACTGGATGGTGGACACTGGCTTCTCACTCTTCTCGTTCCAACCACCGACTGCCAGTAGAGATCCTCCAATGTTGAGTGGACAGGAATGTGTAGAGTTGAGTGAAGGTAGTTTGTTCCATATGCTGGAACTGTCTGATGAGGAGTGTGAAACAAGAGCCTCCAGAGATACACTATAGACATCAGGACTGTTATGCGACAGTTTCTCACATGCTCCGCCCATGAGGTACCAGGTGTCTCCTATTGTAGTAGACTTCATCCTCACCCATGATGTTGGTGTAGATGGTCCAGTGGACCACTGCATGTTGGATACATCAAGTACCTCAACAGTTTGTAAACAAACTCCATGGTAACCACCAGCCACCACCAGCCAATGTTTATATGAAGTAGCTGAATGCACACAGCAAGGTGTAGACATAGGAGGGAAGGGGTGTGTCCACTGGTTGCTGTCAGGCTGCCACTCTCCCAGTTCACTGCTCTCAGAGCCATCTCTATTTCTTCCTCCCACCACAACTAGTTTGTTGTTGATGGTAGTCATAGCAAACCCCCTGGTACTGTATGGAGGTAGAGTGTGCCACTGGCAGGACTGTGTGTTGTAGGCCATCACTATGAACTCATCCTCATCTCTGCCAGTCACTCCTCCTCCAACATACACTGTATCATTTATCTCTACTGATTGGATGTAGTTAGTCATAGCCATTGGCATGTCAGGACCACGCCTCCAGTCTAGTTCTAGTGGGAATGTCTAAATAATAAACAAATACATTATCTGTAGTAAATTTGTATATCATTACTCATGTCTATAATTGTTAATATTATATATTGCTAAGTTATTTGCACACTGTGTTCATTAAATAATAACCATTGTGTTGCCATGGTTACTGTTTACATGCTATTGACAGAATTGATATGATTTGCATAATAATACATACAATAACTCTAATTTTAATAATTGCCAAACTAGAGGTAAGGCAGAAGACCGCGCAGGTGTACAGACTTTGACAGAGGTATATTCTTTGCATAAAATCTCGGCCTTGTGGGCCTTCTAGTGCAATATGAATTGAATGACAAAAGCCAGATAAGGTAGTGGGTATATATATGTGATACAGTACAATACAATACAGGATGTTTGTGACAGAGTTTTCTTTTAAGGGGTGTGAAACTTTTTTCTTCAGGACACTAGGTGTTGATTACCTGCTTACTGATATGAAAGGACAAGAACAAACTGATTGACCCCCATGCCTACCTACACTTCTCCTCTGGCCATCACAGGTCTGTCACCCTGGGACTGGTCAAGGGAGAATTTGTGCGCACCTTGAGAAGAAGCTCCTCACCTGAAATCTATGCCTCAGCAGTCATTGACGTGATGGATTGGTTCACCAACAGAGGGTACAGCAAGCGCATAGTCAAGTCAGTTGCCGACAAAATCAAGTACGAAGACAGAGTCTCATTCCTCCAGAACGCCACCAACAGATCTCTCCCAGAGTGTACCACCATCCTCTCAGTCAGAAACCACCCAGCTCTCAAGTCTGCTGCCCTCAAAGAAGCACTCACAGACCTGGACCTTCCCTTCAGCCCCCTAGTCGCCAGAAGAGCCCCAGCCACAGTCTCCTCCCTAATTGTCAAAGCAGGAACACCCTCCACTTCTGATGCGGCTAGGTATCACCTCAGGAGCAGGGAAGTTGGTCTTACTAAGGAACAATTCATGAACTATGCCCCCCCTCCCTAACCATTCCCCTATGTCCCTCCTACTCCTCTGCCCCTCTTGTGGGCATTAATTTTGTGCTCTCTCCCAGCATCACATATGACGCCTCCAGTCTACCTTGGAGGTTGGATAGGCGAGCGGGTCATCTTCGGCCTCCGACTCCCCGCTCGCCTATCCTTCTGCCTAAGTCGTATGCTTAACCCAATGTCTTGTTGTGTGCTATTCCTAAGTCATCTCTTGCCTCTCTGTGTAATACATTGTTCCTTACCCTTTGTTCTTGTCCTTTCATATCAGTAAGCAGGTAATCAACACCTAGTGCCCTGAAGGAAAAAAGTTTCACACCCCTTAAAAGAAAACTCTGTCACAAACATCCTGTATTGTATTGTACTGTATCACATATATATACCCACTACCTTATCTGGCTTTTGTCATTCAATTCATATTGCACTAGAAGGCCCACAAGGCCGAGATTTTATGCAAAGAATATACCTCTGTCAAAGTCTGTACACCTGCGCGGTCTTCTGCCTTACCTCTAGTTTGGCAATTATTAAAATCAGGATTTGTGTGCAATTGTCAATTAAAACTATCACAATACATTCAGTACCAATATTATTATTATGCTTAGTTCACCACCTATGGGGATAATGGTACAACTGTTCCGGCGTAACTCTGAGTACAAAGCTTAGGGTAGGGAGGAAAACATAAAGGACTTGCTCAGAGAAGTAAATTAAGCAGTATATTAGGGTTGCATGGGCACAAAACTGCAGTAGCTTTCAGTGTGCAAATACTTAATTCTGTACACAATATTGAATGAGAAATAAAGCACGGAATATTGAATAGCTTTGCACTAATAGTGTATGTTGCCTACTCATGTTTGTTTTACCTGTGTCAGTATGTAGAGGGCAAGATGTCCGAATGAGAACACATCTAGAGATGGGCCATATCTGTGGCTCTCGCTGAGAGCCTCTGGTGGCATGTACACAGTGGTCCCCGGATTTTTTGAGAGTGTTTGGGCTAGTTGAGCCGGTTTTAAAGTTACCATGCGAGAGTTTCCCATGTCAGCGATCTTAGCTGTCAGAGATGACGTGAGGAGGATGTTCCTTGCAGTCAGGTCTCTGTGGACTATGGGAGGTCCTCGACTATGCAAGTAAACTAAACCGCTGCCTGTGTCTGCCAGAATGGAAATCTTGACTGCAAGTGGAATATTAGGGGAACACTCCAGGAGGTCATCCACACTCATTTCTAGTCTCTCCATCACCAGTAGAGGTAGCTCTGATCCCTCAAGGAAACACAGACCAAGGAACTGTGTTATGTTAGGATGTCGGAGACCTGCCATGAGTTGACATTCTTTTTTATATAAGAAATATAAACTTCCCTAGATTATATTTTGAAATATTTGGTAAGGTTAGAACTCTCCACTTACTTCTAGCACTGAGCCATATGAACCTGTTCCAAGTGTCTTTCCTGTAGGTATCACTTGGTCTAAGAAATACTGTTGCAGCTTCGAATCTTTTCTAAAGGTTCGAGACCACCCTGGTCTTCTAGCCATGATTTAGAGTCCTCAAAGAGTATAGCCAGATATCTACTCCGAGCTCCGAAACTTATAAAGCCAGCCGAAAGGGAGTTTGTACAATGTAGTAGGTCCCTCGAAGTCAAATAAACAAGGTGCACGCCCACTTATAGTAGTAACGTAAGCGACCCTTTACCATCTTTGCTTGGGAGAGGGCGGAGAGTTTGGGGGTTAGTCTGGCGTTGTCAATTCTTTCCTACCCCGCCCATTAAAAGTCAGCGGTTGTATACTAACCAACCGATCTACCAATTACTGCTCACGGGAGTAAACTTGAGATCTGGTACTTCGACATTTACCTACGTACAAATGTGTGGTGATTTACGCCCCACCAACACTACTAAAGTACATATAGGTCAATAATAGGTGGCTTATGCTATGCTATGTTCTTTGGCATGCAGATACTTTACTTTGAATAATTATATAGATAAGTTTATTACTATTATTAATATAGCATATTTCATGTTTATATAGCTATTGTTATTACTACACTTCCTGTTTCTCATGCAAAAAAAAATTACAATTTATTTTATGGGCTTGAATGCTACAATTACAGCTGTGTAAAACTAAAGTATTCTATTCACATGTGCTAGTATACATGTAACATCTATAGCCACACTTCTGATCATCTGACGAACTTCAGCCACTTCCTATTTAGCAATACTAACTCACACAATAGTCTTACCTTACCCTGTTCAAGATTAGCACTGAAAAATAGTATAATATAAAGGTATATCACCACTGACAGTTCAACCTCAGTTGATCCCTGAAGAGGACTTATGCAATAAGTCAAAACGTGGGGTTAAGTTGTATTTAAGATATTGGCTGTTACGAGAAAATTTGCTATTATTATAAAGGGACAGTAAGAAGAGTTGCATTAAATGCTAGAATAAAGACTAATCCTGGAGAGCTCAGGGATCCAACCATGTATATGACTAACTTGGAGACACAGTACAACAATAAAACTGACCAAAATATAGAGTATAATAGTGAACCTGCATAAATATATCATTATGTTACTATAGTGTATGAAAATGGTAGATGCTACAGATATTAGTTGGTATTATATAACAGAGTCTAAGACTACATGGCTAATCTTCATTGCTTTGATCTTCTTTTTCGCTACAAGGTACATAGATTCACAATACAAGTTTGAGCTGGGATTTATATTGAGAAATAGGGTGGCATTAAGTACATTTTGGACCAAATTTGCTAAGGGGAATAAATCAACTTCACTTTCCCTCTCCTTCCCTCTCTCTCTCTCACCTCCCTCAATCCTCATCCTTCTCACAATACTCCCTTAACTTTTCTTCCTTACTTATAATACAGTGACAGGAAAGGGGTTATGGAATGCAGTGAGTGTGTGTGTGTGTGTGTGTGTGTGTCCAGAGCTGTTTCAGCCACTCCCATAGAACATGTGCATGCTTATTTAACCTTTAGTTCAACCATATTGATAGCCACTATTTCCACTACATTGTGAAGCTTTTAATAATTACCAGTACTCTTGCAAAAAACATTATTTGTTGCAGTTGCTTCATTTTGTCCAACTAATGGCATATAATATGCAGCAAAAAAAGGATACATATAATCAACTAATAAGTAGTAAGACTTAAAGCCAATAGCAACAAAATTAGCAGCACAAGTGTCAATGAACTAAAATAATAAGGGGAAAACAATTACAAAACAAGAAAACATACTGCAGGTCATTAGGGCTTTCTGAATTTAAAAAATGATTTATCTGAAACATAGTCATAATCTCCAGGTGTTGAAGCACCTCTTTGAGTTTCTTTGCCGAATTTCTCTGCAGCGTATGCCATATTAGGTTTCGTACGTATGTCATCATCCATTTCTGTCTTCACAGGAAGAACTAAGCCTGTTGATGAGGGTGTGGTTTTCATGTAACCGTCATTATCATGATCAGGAGAGTCCACACGTTTTTCAGTCTTTCTGCGAGTAATAACTGAGATATCCACATAACCATCTTTACCCTCAACCTCTTCTGTTCCTTTTGACTCATCAGATTCTTTAGACTGTGGTGATTTTTTGTTTTCCACTGCCTCGATTTGTGCCTTTGAGTTGACAATTTCTTCTTGTGTTGGAACTAAGCTCTGCTTCTTAGCTTTCCCGTCGGTTGATCTCACTAATTCATCTAAATTTGCTGACTCTCTTGAGCGAAATACCTTGCCAATATTAGCTTTGAGCTTTTCACCAAAGGTAGTTTTAGGAGTACCAGTCTCTATTGTAGAAGTGGCTTTCCCCTCATCAGGTTTAGTAGTGGTTTGCTTTGAATCTTTAACAACTGAACTTTCCTCAGAAGTCTCAGCATTTGCTGATCCACCAGACAAATAACTGAACCGATTCGCCGACTTGGCAGGTGAGATTTGACCATCCAGTCCACCAATCAAGCTCTGCATGTTGGCAGAAGGCTTAGGTTTGTTCCTGCTGGGAGATGTGGAGGTTTCTGCTGTTGCTATTATCCCTTGCTCCATTTCTTGTTGAGGGTTTAATTCAGCTACAACACTGTATTGTTTGCTTGTCTGCTGTTCAAGTTTCACTGTCTTCTTTTCCATGCTACTGGGTTGTTCCGGTTTTGTATTTACTGCCTCTGAAGAGATTTCCAATTTCTTACTATCTTCTTCATCTGAAACTTTTTCTTGAACATTAGTTACATCAACATCTGCTCCAACATTTTCCACTACAGTGTCTTCTGTAGTATCTTTTGCTGCATCTTTCTTTGCTTTGTCTTTTTTCTTGGGACTTTTAGATTTGGTACTTTTGTCTTTCAGCATCTTTTTTTGTTTTTTATCTAGTTTTTTTTGCTTAGACTTCTTTTCTGACTTCACTTTTTTACCAGAAACCTCATCTGATTGCGTTGCCTCATGAATCATTTGTTCACTTTCGCTCTCTTGACCAGTAACTATGACTTCTGTATCATTGCCCACTTGCTCTTGGGTTTCAGTAGGTTTAAAAGAAGGAAGGTGTGAAAGTGATAGAATTGTTCCATTAGATTCGTGCTCTTCATAGATATTTTCAATAGAACCGTGCACTTTTGACAGTTTTCCAGGTGTGTCTTGTAGTATGCCTTCTGTGTCACAATCTTTATAAATATGATCTTTCTTGTGCAGTGATAATGTCCTTGCTGCCTTCTTATCACTCCCAATTAAATCATAATCATTTTCATAGGGGTCGTCTTGTTTAGCCACAGCCTCTCTTTTGGCAGACTTCTTTGCTCTTTCATTGCGATCATTTCCAGCTGGCTTCCAGAAATAGAGGGAACCATTAATTAGAGTCAGTCGAGTGTGTAGCCGTGACCGTATGCTAGTGCCGCCTCCGCTTTCAACATCTTCACGTTGTTCCTTTCTGCTCTGTCTGGGGTCAATGAAATATCGGTTGAACCACTTGGGTCTACAGTCACGCTGGGCCATCTTTATCTGCACTTTGCGCATTACAATTGCAGCCACTACTACCACCAATATTAACAGAACCACCAGAATGACAGATAACGCAATCACTGCTTTCTCAAATACGGATATTGGAAGTTCTGTGATACAAAAAATAAATGAATATAACATTTACTGTCATTTGCTTAGCTTGCAGTACAAAAATGCAATGTTATTATCAAGAAGTTTAAGAGTGACAAACTTAGTTTTTGAAATTCTGTAGTATAATATTTCTCTCATATTTTGTGAGTTAAATGAGTAAAAAATTAGCTTTTCTGTTACTTCAGCACATATAGACACATAGCTATACTGAAAAATCCTCTAATATTTTTCTAGTGAGTGTGTCACTGAATGCAACTTACTCTCATCACAGTTCTGTCCAATCATATTATCAGCACATCTTCTCTGAAAACTTATGTCTAGTGCAAATTGTCCATTCAAGTCAGTGTATCGCCTGGGAGATGTGTAGCTATCCATTACTAAAGATGTCAAATTCACCACTATTGTGTAGTTTTCTGTCTTGTTCCAGTTCCTGTATGTTATCTCAGCAAACATCCCCTACAGTGAAATAAAAATGCATGCATTAACAACTTGTGATTGAGCAGAATTCCCAGAATTCTATTTATAGTTTAATTCAATTTTAGTCACTGAAGATTTTATATGAGCTCTACCACAGTTCAAGTCCGGGCGTTTTATTCGGTACCCTATTCCGTGAAGTCATAGCTTCCAGGAATACCATAATTCCCTACAACATTGCACAACGTAATTTGATAGACCTCATTTAATCATCATAAGCATCTATATGAAATGATATGCCAAATATTTTTATTGATTCATGAAACTTGATACTTGGCCATTGCTGAGGTATTTTTTAAAAATTTTAATTTTTTTTTCAGCTCTGCAGCTAGTTAATATGTTTTGGAGTATTTTTAGCACAGTGTCACAAGACCGGGTATTGCTAGCAGCTAACACAACACCAGTGCAGAATAACTCTTCAGAAATGTTCCTTCAATACTCGTATTTTATTTATTCTCTTTATGATAACCAATAATACCGAGCACACTCAACTGGACAAGAATGAAGAATTTTGGCCTCATGTGATGTTCATTTTATCACTAACTAATCTTTGGGTGCTACATAGCAATATTTTTGTACAAGTTTAAAATGTGGTCATTTTAAAGAATGACTTACCATTGTATTTTCTGGTAATTTTGTCACATAAGGGTTTTCTCTATCTTCAAGCATCTTTTCAGTTCCAATACTGAAGTGCTTCATACACATTCCTGAAGTGGCTTGGTTTGCAATAGTGGACTTGCTGGCATTAGTAGCTGTCTCTAGGAAAGTAATTCCTTCCAGAATGATAGTGTCATTACAGTATTCTTCAAGAGTTGAGTAATGATAGAAAAATGTGGACATTTCAAAGTTTCCACAGAATACCAAAGGCTACAATAAACGTGTGTAAAATCAATGTTTGTTATCAAACTAAATTCTACCTCTTCACTCACCAAACAAAGAAACAAAAATGACACTTCCCTTGTACATTTGTTTAACTTCATCGTGCTGTTGCGGATACTTTAGCACACCCTTCAGAAGCTATGCTTTTATAGGTTTCGTGCTAGCCAAAATATAATAGCTCGCTAATTTTTTCAACGAAAAAGTTAACCCCCACACACCCGAAGTAGACCAGCAAATATCCCTTAACGTGCATGCACAAAAAGGATACTGACAATTAACCCTGTGATTAAAGGATGAATTCACTCACAACATAAGACCTTTACAGGGCCGGTTTTTTTTTTTTCTGTTTTTTTTCCTTTTTTTTTTTTTTTTTTAAGTCTGTTTATGAGAAAACGCGTCGCAGTCAGCTCCTATTGCCACGTCGTGCTAGAAAATAATTTCTTGCTTCCCGCGGTAGTTTTGCTTTATGCTTCGCAGTTAACCGAGTACTGGAAATGGAGATTCGATATATCGGTGAGTTACTCTGGCCTGTTTGGCTTCTACTCTTATGTACACAGCATTTACATGTACCGTCTACTTGCTTGAGCTATCTGATTAGAACAGACAGTATATTATTCTTTTGGTCCCTTTTTTGTACTTAATTTTCACTGCAGTTGTTGTTGAGGATCCCAGGGGTAAGTGTCTTTGTAACTCTGGTAACACTGCTAAGAGAATCCAACAAGCTCTACACAGTTATCTTTTGTTGTTGTTGTTGTCAAAGTTGTAGTTGTTGTTGAACCAGAACACTTTTGTTAGCTTCATCATGTTTTGGTTGTTGTGTTCCACTAAATACTGCAAAGTTTTATTAATCTTGTCATATTCACAGCACATAGCTACTTTCATTCCAAAAAACAAATTATCAATACACTATACGTATATTAAGTGAACATTAATATATCAAGCTATTTTTTGTTGTTGTTATAGTTGTTATTTTTTTACACACATTCATAGAGATTGTTGCTATTGTCCATATTTGTTGGAGATTTAGGAGAATTAGTCGTGGTGACATGGGGAGTGACATAGGCCAAATTTTGCATCAGATTGATGCTGGCATCCCCACTGTGGCTTAGGGGAGCATCAACAGGGACATAGCCATATCCTGAGCTGTCCTCTAGATCTGCAGAGCCTCCCCTTCTACCTGCAATATCTTTAGGGTCAACATACCCATCTCCGCCAACCACAACATTTTCTCCTGGTTTTGGCTTTGGCTTGACTATTACTGAATCGTATATGTTTTGGCTGTTAAAGTCATCACTAGTAATTTTGCTCACTGGAGGCATCATTGGTTTCTTTGTTACACTTTGCTTGCACTTGGCCATTTCAGAAGGATCAGGTGCACTTATTTTTTTGGACAATGGTGCTTTTTTAGAATCCATTTTTACTGTCCTTTGAGTTGATGATGTCTCTTTAAATGATTCACTACCCCATGCTGTAGGTGAAAGTGGGAAATTACCACGAGTAGAAGGAGACTTCTGTTTACTGTGTGACCAAGATCTTTCCTGTTTATTTCGCGGATCCTTTGGAGCTGCATTATCCTTTACTTTTCTCTGCAATTCATCTCGCAAATCAGATGAAGCTTTCTTCATTATTTTGGAGTGGGCTTTGGTCCTTTTACTCGTTGATTTTGGAAATTCCTGTATTGATGAATCTGACCATTGTGTGGAAAGATTCATAAGTTTTTCTCCTTCAGCTGATTTCCTAAGACTTCCTGGACTCCTAAAACTGCTAATTTTACTAGTCCTGGAGAGTTTGCTACTCTTCTTGTCATCCTGCCGAGCTGCTATCACAGTAGATGTACTTTCTGTACTACAAGTACTTAAGTCAGAAAAATTGGGATTATGTTCAAATATCGCTTTAATTTTTTTTACAGCAGCTCCTTCTTCCTTTGCAGGCACACCATGTAATTCTGAAAATGATTTACCATCAGCTAATTGTCTTCCATCCTGATCAGCTGACTTGTTTGATACCACAAAACAACTATCTGCCTTTGATCTCATTCTCTTTCCTTTCATCCAGTTTATTTGGTCAGAGGAATGGTTTCTTTCTTCGGCTGTATCACCACATGTGGCACTAATTTTGGAACTGTCCTCCTTTGTAGCTGATGTAGTTGTGGTTGAACCAGATTGAGCTATCTTTGAATCTTCATTTGATCTTTCAACCTCATTTACCTTAACAGGAGGAAACGATATAATATCCAAATAGAGTTGATTCTGGGTGTCTTCACAGACATCTCCCTCCGCTTTGATTGCTCTTCGTTCTTCTTTAATTATATCGCACTCTTCTTCCATTTTTTTCTTTATTTGTTTGTCACTTCCTACACTGGCATTAATTTCACTTTCAGCATTGCTTTGTGGAGAAATATCTACGCCCACTTCAAACTTCTTGATTGCGATCTGTGAAGGTTCACTTGAATCATTTAGTTCTTCTACTTCATCAACAACATCTGCTACAAAAACCTCTTCCTCGTTTGCTGCATGTACGTATGCAGGTGTCATAGACGATGTTTCCATAGCAGAGTAGTATTCATAATTATTACTGTTTTTTTATTTTGTATTCCTCATTTAATTGGCAGGGTCATCAGCCACGCCTGTCAATTGAATCTCTTCTTTGCCAGCTTTAAGATCCTTGTGGCGAATTTCTTTCTTAGATTTTTTCCAAAAAAATACTTGTCCGTTGATTAACGTTAGATGTGTTTGCGACCGCGGTCTCGGATTACCCGGAAGTGAATCTGCATTGTCCGTCATGGTTTCATTTGGGTTGACAAAGTACTTGTTGTACTCCTTAGGAATAAAATCTTTCTTTGATGCATACTTTTTCATGCAGCATATAGCCACTGCCATTGCAAAGATGATTATAATAAGTAACCCCACCAATGCACCTAAAGAGGCAATTAGGTACACAGCCATGGGAGTTAGGAGAGATTGACTTTTTTCTCCTTGCAACAAAGTGAATGAAGATGAAGGCTGGACAAGGAGTGTTGCTGAATTGTAAAGTGACAATAGCATTGCAGCTGATAAATTCTTCTGATCAGCCGAAGGTATGAATGAGGGCATTGATTCTAATTGGACCAATTGACTCTGTGATTATAATAACACTAGAAGTATTGATTTGGTCCATAAATACAGAAGTTGGTGTCAATGAAATGTGTGGACTCAAATTCTTCTCTGGATCAAGTATAGTTAATTTTGACTGATCAGACTGTGAAGATATTCTTGTAACTGCTACACTTAACTGACTCGTGGCTACTGATGTTGATCTTGATATTAAATCATTTGATTTCTGTGATAGAATTTGACAAGTACACATCAATCCATCAAAATTTCCAGTAGTAAGAGATGAAAGTGAAGAGCTGGTAGCAGTATTTAATACTATTGATGACTGGGTTACTGTGAGGTAAGTATTAGAAATGTCTGGATAGCTGGACTGACCAATATGTTTCTCTATGTAACTGGTGGAAGTTATGTCATGGATTAGTGTTGTCAGAGTTACTTCATCTGAATGAGACTGAGATGACACTTCATCTATAACTGTAGGTGCAGCCATATCATCTAACGTAGGTGAAATCATTCTTGAGGAAAGAGGCAGATTCATCTTTGATGAAGTAGACATCTGAAGGCAAGAAACCTTGTTTGTAAGTCGAGATTGGTCCACATATAGTGAAGGAGATAAAGTAACCTTATCGGAAGGCAAGAAAACCTCATCTGTATATACAGAGAAATTCACATCCAGAGAAAGAGATAGAATTACCTGGTCAGAAAGCAAGGAAATTTCATCTTTAATTAAAGATGGATTCATCTCCAGTGAAGGAGATAAAATTACCTCATCAGAAGGCAAGATAGTCTCATATGTATGTAGAGACAAATTCACCTCCTGTGAAGAAGAAAGCAGTACTTCAGCAAATGAAGTAGAAACTAGTTCATTCTTTGACATAAATAATGTCACTTCTTCTGTTAAAGTAGGCGGCATCTGTTCACAAAATGGCTCCATCACTAAAAATCATAAATTGAAAGTGATTTTTTATGAATGAAGAATGCATTGGGCATTGTCAATTAAAATAGAATTCTGATGAGCTTAAAATAATAGTACCAAGTAACTAAAATATATGTACAACAGCTTTTTTAGCTTCTGTCAAAAATTATGGGAACTTTGTGTAATGTAAAAAATTATAGTGATGCTGTTGAGATAAGTCAGTTATATATTTTTTTAATTCAGTTTAAAAAAGCATCTTTTATGGTAGCATAGATTTTGGGTAACATAAATACATAAAAATAGTAACCACCCCCCCACCCCCTCCCTCCCCCGCCCTCCATGATACTGTACCTTTAGTGACTGTATGAAAACCCTCACCTGGTGTGTCACAGTTGTCTCCAGTGAAGGACATTGCACATGTAATTTTATAACTCAAGCGCAATGCAATCAGTGGCTGCAAACAGAAAAAAAAAATATGTTGAACGAGTAGAAATATTTATTTATTTTATATTCAATTATATTTTTTAGGCTGCAGACTAGAATAAGATTCAATATTTTGATAATAATATAAACTGCAACAATTATCTATCCTCAGAATGTGTTCAAATTAGTCCTAGCTTACTGTAATTTTTTACCTAGCAAAATACCTCAATGTTGGGTTAAATTAGAGCAGTAATCACAAATTATTTGTTATAAGACTGCTAATTCTAGAAAGAAAGCTGGAGATAATATCAAAAGTTATGAAAGGGAAGTCAGTGAGGCAGTGTCTGGACAGTTTGGTGTTCCAAAATCTACAGTGAATGATATTTAAACATGAACGATGAAGATATTGTTGATGATGTGTGGCAAGAGAGAAGATTCTGAGTCCGAAAATGAAGATGAAGCTTCTTCAAATGCAGTTACTTTATCACAAGCTTGTTCTGCTTTCGATACTGCTTTGGAGTGGTTGGAGTCCAAAGGCAACACACATCCTGCACATCTTATGCTGGTAAAAAGTTGGAGAGACGATGCAGCTCAGCGTCGCTTGAAATCTATGAACCAAACTCATATTTTAAATAAATTGATTCATGTATTTACAGGTGACTCTCCGGATAAGAGAAGTTTGAGTGTACTATAGTAGCCCAGAGGTAAGATGATATTTTAACACATGCAAGGACATAACATTCAATGTGAAACAATGGACTACAACAAAAAGTAGACGACTATGATGATGATAACGTTGCATAGCTACAAAAATGTAGTCATGGCTGTGACATGATCAGACAGTCTCCTAGACATTGTTACAGCAAAATATAGTAACATTGTCAACCATTCACAATTATATCAGCCAAAATATTTAGCTGATGAAACTGTATTGGTTGAGTATTGGAGGTGGGGGTCGGAGGATGGTTTCTGAAGTTTACTACAGAAAGTTGGAGTCTATGAGTTATGCTGATTGTATGTGTGTTAGTGTTGATATATAATGATTGTATTCAATGTAACTCATATTAAACTCACAGTAAAACTATATGACAACAACTGTTACTGCAAATTAAAACATGGAGAGATATAAAAACATATGGCTATAGTGAGTATTTACATTATTAGCTACTCAGTTACACCGACTGCATTCATTGTAACTAACTTCTACAATAATTTAATAATAATAATTTACTTTTTATTATTTTGAAAACATATAAGCAGTAACCATGGAAACCATTATTAAAATTATAATAGCAAATTTGTACAAAATTTCCTTAAAAACAAAGATATTAATTAGTGAATAGTAGAAGTAAACAGTTTCTTAAGTTTGCTATTCCCATCATATCCTCCCATAACATGGACCTTGTCTGATGTCATGATACAGGTAAAGTCACCTACAGCATGTGGTAGTTGTCCAGCCTGGACCCAGGTACTAGTCTCAGGGACATAGCACTGGATGGTGGACACTGGCTTCTTACTCTTCTTGTCCCAAACCACCGACTGCCAGTAGAGATCCTCCAATGTTGAGTGGACAGGAATCTGTACAGTTGAGTGAAGGTAGTTTGTTCCATATGTTGGAACTGTTTGATGAGGAGTGTGAAACAAGAGCCTCCAGAGATACACTATAGGCATCCGGACTTCTCTGAACCAGTTTCCCATACATTCCCCCCATGAGGTACCAGGTATCTCCTATTGTAGTGGACTTCATCCTCACCCATGGTTTTGGTGTAGATGGTTTAGTGGACCACTGCATGTTGGATACATCAAGTACCTCAACAGTATGTAAACAAACTCCATGGTAACCACCAGCCACCACCAGCCAATGTTTATATGAAGTAGCTGAAGGACACAAGCGAGGTGTAGACATAGGAGGGAAGGGGTGTGTCCACTGGTTGCTGTCGGGCTGCCACTCTCCTAGCTCACTGCTATAAGAGTTGTCTCTATTTATTCCTCCCACACCGACTAGTTTGTTGTTAATGGTAGTCATAGCAAACCACCTGGTACTGTATGGAGGTAGAGTGTGCCACTGGCAGGACTGAGTGTTGTAGGCCATCACTATGTAGTCATCCTCATCTCTGTCAGTCCCATCTCCTCCAACATACACTGCGTCGTTTATCTCTACTGATTGGATGTATCCACTCATAGCCACTGGCATGTCAGGACCACGCCTCCAGTCTAGTTCTAGTGGGATTATCTAAATAATAAACAAATACATTATTTGTAGTAAATTTTTATACCATTATACTCATGTCTATAATTGTTAATATTATATATTGCTATTACTTGCACACTGTGTTCATTAAACCATTGTGTTTCCATGGTTACTGTTTACATGCTATTGACAGAATTGATAAGATTTGCTTAATAATACATACAATAACTCTATGATTCATATGTTATGTTTAATCCATAGCTATTTACCTGGGATAAACAAACAAATTATATTATTCATCTTCACTTTATTAACACAATAAACATTCAATGATAGTTGGAACAACTAAAAGCCTACATTAGCGTAGAGGTTTAATGTGTTCTACATAATATAAATGTAGCAGTGAGTAGGCCCTGCCAGATTATGATAGCACTTTTTTCTGGAATAATTGACATGAAATAGCATAGTGGAATAATTCTAGAATAATAAGGTATTTAGGAGAATAATTAAGGGAAAATGAGAATAATCAGTTCATATAATCCTTAATTATAAAAGAAAATCAATAGTGCTTTTCTTTTTCTCTTTTTGTTTTACAACGAAGTACATAATTAAACATGTATACAAATGTGGTTATGAGGTAGATCTTCATTGCTTGATTAAAGCAGCTGGGTTGTGTCTTAATTTATTTCCAAAATGAAAAAAAGAAATTTTGAAATACTGGGAGTGCTGTCAGTCAGGCTCAAAGTCAGCAAGTAATATTGAAAATTATGCTAAATGGATTCTTTTCTTGAGCAACTCAACAATCATACTGCATTAGAATTGACAAAAAATGTATTATTATTACCAGCCGACCTACGAATGTGAAGGGAAGAGAATGTGGATCCACTGCCGAGCATATTAAAACTGTAATCCACATTTCCCCCAAATGTTTGGTAAGGTTTCTCACAATTGAACTTTTTTCAGCTGCATGTTGTTGTTTTTTCACTTCATTGAACATTTTTATGGGATGTTCAAGGTTTTCACTGAAAGATTAGTTAGCTATATACAATCAATCATATTAAAGACTGAAAGCTTTACTCATTTATTTTATAATGTACCAACTTTATATGGCTGGCTATACTGCAGTTATCACAATTTAACTTATTTCTATTTAGAATAACAGTAGTAGTGAGTCAGAATGTGATATGGCAAAGTGTTTCACGTGCAGATTAATTTATTTAGCTAAACCATAAAAACCTAGAAAACTGGTAAGCTGCAGGCCTTAAAAGGTCACTTAACTAATAATAACATTGTGAAGTTATCTAGCATGGAATATAATATACTAGTGAAGTGTTTGAGCTCAAATGGCAAGCGAGCCTAAAACTACACTATTGTTAAACGATTAATTTTAACTTCAACACTCAAGCTACTTAAAAGGTCAAGTTTAAATTACGTGTATACGTTAAAGGGGACTCAAAACCATAGTAACCATTTCCTGCAACAGTTAGAATTGAAAAGAAAAAAAGCAACAATAAACAAGTAGCATTATTTTACACATTTTCTTTATGATGTTCTTCAGCTAAGTAAAGGCACAATACTTTCACACAACTGAACATACCTACACAAGGCTTACCTTTGCAGTTACTCTAGTGGACAAATAATTTTCAAGCAAATACTGTTTAGCAGGGCTTATAACTGTGACAAATAGCTTATTAACTTACCACCGTTACTAACTCAAGTTGAAATGGAACTCCGTTAAGTTTTTGAGTTTTAACTAAGAATTCCGAGCGGTAAACAATTAATTTTTTAGGATGATACAGGTAATGATCGCTAAACCGGAGGATTCAATTTAGTGAAGTTTGGGACGGGGTCAAACGAGCTAACACAAAAATACGAGAAGGTCAAAGTACAAAATGACATATGTAAGTCCACACATATAATATAAACGTACAAACATCCCCGATTTTCAATTGTGTTAGCCCTGTAAGTGTCTCGCTCGCTACGCTCGCTCGCCAATAATATATATATATGTTATGATTAGCTGGTGGAGTAGCCAAAAAATACTGACAAACCTAATGTGTCTCCTTTTAACCCTCTCGTTCCCAAATTGTTTGGACGCGCGCGGAAAAATCTAATCTTCTACCGCGGAATATAGTGCATTACCGTTTTATTTTTTTAACTCGATGCTGGCTGGGAAAACCCCATAGCAACCATATATCACTAAATAGACCAAGAGTTTGGGATTCCCCTCATTTTTTGATTGAGAAAATTGAATAATATTTAAGCCATCTACTAATATTTCAAAAAAAAAAATTTTTTTCCCCCAAAAAATTCACTTTTCCCATCAATAAAAAAATAAAATAAAATAGAAATAATATTGTTTGATGCATTATATACCAATATTATATTAGTTCAACAATAAAATATGTTGTTTGTTGTGTGTGGTGCTGATTGTGATCATGTAGGAGACATCTATGAGTGTCCACAAGGAACGTATGCCATCGGACGTCGAGCTCCACTACAAAACAATTTCATATACACAAAAACACAAACAACAAAGATATTTGTAATACAAACAACAAATTATTCATGATCCTATATAATTGCAACTTTATGATGTATTGTATCGGTTTCATACAGGATTTTTGTTTGGGGTGGGGCTCCGAGTGTACTTCGCCACACCCATTTTTTGGAACCTACACTACTTTGATGCACATCTTTGCATACGAGTCTATACTTCACACTGATGATCAGTGTTCGGTCCTATGCACTAAATGGCTCAGTTATGATAGGAACATAATGGGATACAATATCAGACTAAAAATAAATGCTTACTAAATGTTTATTTCTATTCAACTCCCAAAATTCTAGGGGGGAACCCAGCGCTAGCCTCCCACTGTATGAACCCTGGTATGTATACTCCACACTGTACATGAGAGAAACAATCGTTGTATTGAGAAAGTGTAATTTGAAAATGAAAAGCAGTACAAGCACACACGTGGAATTCAACTTACCCGGCATGGATGGTGTCACAGACTGAACGATCCCTCCCATAGGATCCGGAACCTCCATACAATACCAAAAAAACACAAGACAACAATGATATTTGTAACATAACAGCTGGCCTCGCTGAATTGCCCCCCCCTCCCCCGTCATTACTTTTCACTGACATTCTTGTACCATAACCCCCCCTCCCCCGTCATTACTTTTCACTGACATTCTTGTACCATAACCCCCCCTCCCCCGTCATTACTTTTCACTGACATTCTTGTACCATAACCCCCCCTCCCCCGTCATTACTTTTCACTGACATTCTTGTACCATAACCCCCCCTCCCCCGTCATTACTTTTCACTGACATTCTTGTACCATAACCCCCCCTCCCCCGTCATTACTTTTCACTGACATTCTTGTACCATAACCCCCACCCCCCCAGCCCTAGCTGGACACCCAAATATCAGTAAGTTGAAATGAAATTCAACTTACCCGGCATGGATGATGTCACAGACCGAAAAAGACCACCGAGTTCATTCTCTCTCAGGTTGGATCCGGAAGTGCCACATACTGTTTGTTCATGGTTGCTCTCTCTCTCTTTCCACAAATGCACGCACACACATACACACACACACACACAAGAAAAAAGAAGCTACAGGTGAATACAGATCATAAAAATAAATGTATAATTTATTATACATAAATTGACTGGTGTACACACACACACACACATGAAATTCAACTTACATGGGCATAGTAGTCACGATCCAAAAAGATCCAGAGTTCCCTCCCAGGTTGTATACGGAAGTGCCACATACTGTTTGTCCACGGTTGCTCTCTCTCATTCCACAAATGCACACACACACATACACACACACACACTAGAAAAAAGAAGATACAGGTGAATACAGATCATAAAAATAAATGTATAATATAAATTGACTGGTGTACACACACACACATACATGAAATTCAACTTACATGGGCATAGTAGCCCCGATTGGAAAAGACCCCCCTCCCCCCCCCCGAGTTCGTTCCCTCCCCGGTTAGATCTGGAAGCGCCAGAATAACATTTCAACTCCACGCACACACATATACATCGAGTGTGAAGCTCCACTACAACACCACAAAAACACAGACAACGACAACGACAATAACAATACATATTACAACTTTTGGGATGTTCATGGGGGGGGGAGGAGCAGCCACAAATATCAAAGTCTGTGGTCCTTCACACAAAAGATTATGGAATATCAATGGGTGTGTTGTCATCTTTCTTCCACTCTCCCCCTACCTCATCCACCCGACTCTTGTTCTTCGATTCCCGCCTTCTCCGACCGCGAGGACGTCCAGAACTCGGAGCAGGAGGAGCCACTTCCTCTTCTTCATCACTGGAACCTGCTGCCTATTCGTGTTTCATCATTGGAAGACTCAGGTCCGGTATCCTCTCCTTCATGACTGGAAGACTCTGCTCCTGTCGCCTCATCTGCGTAATCGGGGTCGGTGACTGCATTCACATCTGGTCCTAGTAGTATATGTGGTAAAAAAAATTTTTTATTTTTTTGAAAATTTGAATTTGTTCAAAAAACCACAAGCCACTTTCAAATCTCAAAACTCAATGAAATATATATATATTATAGCTAAACAGCTTACTCTATCTCAATATAGCTATAAATAAGTCCTTTCCACAACAGAAGCTTGCTATTTTTCAAGAGAAAGACAAGAGAAAGACAAGCTTACCTCGATCATCTTCTTGACTCCCATTTTCAGTATCAGAGTTGACGGGGTCTGGTCCACCAACCCTGATACAGGGCCTCCTATAGCCACTTACTTCCAGCACTGAGCCATATGAACCTGCTCCAAGGGTCTTTCTTGTAGGTACGACCTGGTCTAAGAAATACTGTTGTAACTTAGAATCTTTTCTAAAGGTACGAGACCAGCCTGATCTTCTAGCCATGGTTTGCGTCCTCCGATGAAATTTCCTGATATCTATACACAGCTCCTTAATTTTTCTGGAGCCAGCATAAAGGAGCTCGTACCACCACACCCTAAACGAAGGCAACAAAAAAGGGCAAGGTCCTGCCCAAATATAGTCTTGTAGCATAGCCAAACCCACCTCTGTTCCACCTTTCTACCTCTATCACCCACTAGCTGTCTCCGCTTCAGACATTAACGGGAAAGTTCGGCGGCAGAGCATCTTCAATTGATGCGGCACGGAAGGGCAGATTAAAAGCAACATCTATTATGTCACAGCAGCTTCTGGACTGAATTTGACAGTAGTACTATTTTTTGACTGTTGAATTATTGAATTACATTAAAACCTCTGAACAGTGATCTCATTGTAGTTGAAACTTTTAGTCTTATCTCAGAGGTCTATCCTTTCTCTGGATTAGTTCTGACGTTTTACCACTAGAACCAGGGAACCATGTTTCAGGTGGTTCAAGCATTCAAGATGACAGCCAGCATTTAGGTAATATCTTTCGCCCCTTCCAAATTTGGTTACTCTAAGTTGTGTGAAGTACGCTATTTACCGATCTCTACATAATAGTTAGACACTGCCACTAAGGGCACTACTGTGTTTAGGGTCCCGAAGGCCTCAGGCTGTGGCGTCCCAAGCGTAGCGAGGGCGCTACTAATGGGGCCTGAGGGACCCTAAACACAGTAGCGCCCGATGGTGCGCAGTGCCTAACTAATTTAGAACATAGCAACCACTAACCTGTTTCCAATGCCCTGAGAGGCAGGGCACTACATATAGTAGCCCTCTGTCAGGGCACTACATATAATGCCCTCGTCTGAGGAACTACGCGATTCAGAGCCCCGCTACGTAATACAAAAACTACAGTAGTTATGTTCTAAAATTGATTTACGCGTGACCGCGACCTCTCAATTTTATTTTAAATAGGTGTGGTCTTTGGTGCTGCACGGGTGAACTTATTCAGTTTGAACCGCAGGGGGCTGAGAGAGTGGTCGTTGCTCGGACTTAAGAAGTGGTTGGTACTTGCAATCAGGGGCGCATGATTTGGTAATAATGGTTCACACCTTGAATGAACTGAATACACTTAATAAATGTGCATTAGCTAGTTATATTAAAATAGCTCGACTCTACGTGCAAGTAGTGACAACACTCATGGTATTGCTAATAATACGAAAATTAATGCCTAACTACTACATTATGGGATTGAGTTGAGTAACAACAACCAATTGTTTTATGTCTCCCAACGAGTTGGTGGAGATTGTGATGATAGTTTGACTGAGGAGATGATTAGAGATAATAATAGGAGGCTGCCACCAAAATTCTGGCAGGCTGGTCAAGGTCCAAGCATCAGATTATTAGGCTTTAGAGTGATTGCTTGAACCGCCTATAGAATCTAATGCATATTTCAACAATCTGAACTGACTTACTAAAACTGCAGCTATAATAATAATATTATCTGAATGATACATGAGTAAAGAACATAAGGTGATAATAGACAAGGGAGCTGTGTTGAGACCAGTAGGGATACTTGAGGTCTCTGTCACAAGAATCAGACAAACACTAGCAGTTCAAGGCTATGTGGGATGTACTCAGAATCCAAACCCTGGGACCTACACTTGTCAGGTTCCCAGTAGCTATGACAATTTAGGAGTTCCTATGAATTTTGTCCTAGGTACTGACTGAAAAACAGAAGAAAATGCAGAGGTATATATATAATGTGACAAGTGCAGGAAATACTTCGAGTATGAGAACTGTGTAGTATGATGAATGTAGTGAATGAAGTTTACTTATTAATTAATGAATGCTGGTATAAAATTAAAAATCAAAGGCTAAGACAAAAGTTTACATTTAGTACATATACAATAGCTACCACAAACATCACAACATGTACATAAATCAGTTCTTGTTACTGTTTCAAAATCAATAAAATCTAGAAATATTAATTGTCTCCTACATGTACACTTATTATTCACACAAGTCTTCATTCTTTCAGACGTACAGTGCCTTTCTTTTCTTAATGCAATACAGCTACTGCACTACGTCCATCCCTACTGGCTCTTCCTGTCTCTTGTATATATTCCACAATAACCCCCAATGAAAAATACATTCAATATCGGGACAGTCAATACCCATACTAAATGAAATAGTTGCTATAAATATCCTAAACAAACTGTTCACTTTACAAAACCGATCTATAATTTCCTCTTTTTTTCCTGGCTTTGACACATGTGTATAAATCTCTACAATGTGAAGCTCTGAAATATCAGGATATCCAGGAGGTTCTGTTAGTTCACTTTCAAGTGTCTCATGTTAAATACAAATTTGAGCAATCTTCACCATGCAAAAAATATGTTATACTTATGTGAAACCGCATAATGTATAAAATTATACTAGTGGTATACATACCCTATGTAATCTTAATGTTAACTTGTGGAATGTGGACATAACTATTATGACTATTGCAAATAAGGACTTCATGAATGAAATTGTGACTTGCAGTTCAGGAACCAGTGCTTCTGTATATAGCTTGAAGTTTCCATTTAATTCAAAGTTACATGCTTTGGCATTCATGCTTGTGAATAGTCCTCGGCCAATGATATGTAAGATTATGTCACACTTTTGTCCTGTTGCTATAGCTGAATGTTAATTGCATTAATCTGCATTAATGTATCTGCTGAAATAGTCCTTACCAATAATTATAATGACCTCACCTCTTAGGTCAAAGTTAATATTTTTATCCGGTCATTCTTCGCACATGAAGGGACGGAGCACAAGGGAAGGAGAACATCTGGTAGCCTAGCCCCGGAATGTTGGGACAACCAATTACGCAACTACAGTTACATAATTGTCTCTCTCGCACACTGACTGCATTAACTCAACTCTGAACTGTACATTTACTGTGCTGCACTTTATTTTGTGATTATGTGTTTAGTAGATATTGCATCTACAATGTCACAAAAACAAAATAAATTGCATTCCAGCATTTCACTGTAACCTGGGAAAGACATACTGCTGATATGATCTTAAATCGACACTGCAAATGAATACCAGAGGTACCATTCAGAGATTTAGAACAGAATTACAAGTTTGACAATCTGTTCACATGTCTGAAATACATGTCTTCCTCTAGCTAGCTACATACACTAATGATGTGACTTTGCCCCAGTCTCATTAACCAGCTGTTCTCGGAGAATGTCTGGTAACTTTCCTCCACCTCTTTTGCCTTAACTTTTTAACAATAGTGCATCAATAATTTTGCACATATAAATGTGTTCAAAATATTTTACTACATTCTTCTAAAGTAATTTCTTCCTCTTCCATTATAATTACTTCATCTACTCTAATTGATCAAGATGCCTATCTTATCACACTCCGGTAATACACCATGTAAGAAATACATATGCACACAAACTTCAAAAGTTTGACAGTATTTTTTGTCTCAGTAAATTGAATATCTGATAAACTGATGCAGACAAGCTTATTGTGAACAATATGATAATTATTGTACTTGATAATTTAAAAAGAATTCTTGAACATGCAAAAGGATGACCTATGAACTGGTTTGAAATGTCAGGTAGAAAAATCGAGCACTGGATATGCGATACTTGGAGATTACTGTTCAGGTCTAGCATTCTGAACAAGTGGGAACAATAAACTAACATGTGTACATCAACTTATTTTCATCTAATTATATTCATGATCCTTCCAGAACCACTGTATCCTATTTCACATCATCCCCTATATTTTCATTGTGAATTGTCTTGCCAAAATTAGTCCACCACATCATAAGTCAAGCTCAGTGAATGCAGACTGCGTTACCTACAAGTAGATTGTTGTTGTTGTTGAGTCCTACCATGCCGGCATAGTATCCAGTTGCTTGCCACACACTAGCCGTGAGGTGTCAACATGCTTAAGCTGGGTGTAGCTTATGGCGGGCTCTGGTTCTTCTATCCCGTACAAACCTCCAACTCAGGGATTTATGAGCCCTAAATAATTACCAACGATTAAATGTAGCTCAGTATTGCAAATTATGGGCTCAGGATAGACTAATTAGTTAATCTAATTAAATTTGGCCAAAAATGTTCAAGTCAGCAAGTGAACGAGCTCTAGTTTAGGATACAATCACACACAAATTTTGTTGACTTGCTTGCTACATACAAGTAAGTCTTGTTATAGGCTGACAGTGTGATGTGTTGGTGTTGTTGTTGGAGGTGTGGTTACCTCGTGGGTTAAAGAAATGGAGTGCAAGTTTCTTATTGAGTCATACATTGTTCCTTATCCTAGCAATGTTATTGTTGATGTCTATTTATTATTGCTTTGATATTGCTAAGTCTATTTATTCTGTCATGTGTCGGAGCAGTTCTGCTTCAATTGATTATATTTTTGGTATGTGGGCATGAGATATATACTTGTAGTGGTTGCAGAGTTCATATCATGTTAATGATGCCAGCAGAAATAACTCTTGAATAAAGCAAAATAAAAAAAGAGAAAACAAATTAAAACTAGAATTATGAAGTAAGAATGAAAAAAAAAAAAAAGACGACCATAACAACCCACATGCTTACCACATGTGTACTAGTCAGCTAAATATAAGGAAAGTGGGGACCATACAGTCACCTCAACAGTATTAATTATTGTCAGACATTTATTCCGTATGTATGTTTGTATGTTGTTTGTGTGTTGGTTTCAATAGTTGTAATGGTGTTTTATGTTGCCTAAGGTTACTTGTTACAAATATTTAGACTGTGTGAATGTTTGTGCTTTCATTTTTTATTAGTTAGTTTACAGTTTCCTTCCTTCTTTGTGATTGGTCAGTTTTACATTCTTTGAGATCCCATTGGCAGTCTATAAGACTAAGGACAGTCATACTCTCACACACTCTCTCTCCATTATCTTTCATGAATTTTTAATAACAATTTAAACTTGAACTAAATGGAAAAGGCATTAATTTTAGCATTGTTGGGTAGACCTAGACAAGAAGCAGAGGGCCTGACAGGCCGTATTTTACAGTAGTTTCAGTGTTACAGTTTACTGCAGGAATAGACTAACTTCTGGATGCCCATGAAGCTAGCTAGATTAGGATGGACAGAATTAATATGCATTGTATTGTTAATACAAAAATAAATCCCTGGTTCTTCCTAAATCTATTATGGCATTAAGTGGAGTAACAACAACCAATTGTTTTTGTGTCTCCCAAAGTTGGCAGAGATTGTGGTAGTTTGCCTGAGGGGATAATCAGATATGGTAGAAGGAGGCTGCCACTAGAGTTCTGGCAGGCTGGTCAAGGTCAAAGCCTCAGATTATTAGGCTTTGGATGGGTTGATTGGACCACCCACAGCACTTAGTGTATATATCAATAACCAGAGTTGACTTACAAAGTCTGCTAACAGTTACAATAGTAATACTGTTATCTGAATGAAGCATGAGTAAAGAACATAATGTGGTGTATAGTAGAGTCACTTCAGGTTACTGCCACCTGAATCAGACCAACACCAGCAGTTCAAGGCTATGTGGGAGATAATCAGAATCCAAACCATGGGACCTAATTCTAACACTTATCAGGTTCGCAGTAGCTATGACTATTTAGCAGTTTCTATGAATTTTCCAATGGTACTGACTGAAAAACAGCACAAAAAACAAAGGTTAAATGTGCCAATTGCTGGAAATACTTAGTGTAGTAAGAATGAAATGAATGAATGTATGAGTCTATGTATAGATAATGAAATTGTCATATTAATACAAGACTGCCTATGTCTAATGATCATTATAGAAATGGAAATGTGGCGACCTTAATCACATCTTCCCCTCCTTCAAACTTGATATCTATGATTGAGAAGATTCCTCCACGATCCATCCTGTCGAGACAGAGCATCAGCAATGACATTCATCTTTCCAGCAACATGCATGATTTCAAACAGATTGTCAGAAAAATGAAGGCACCACCTTCAAAGTATGTTGCTTAGAACTGCTGAAGAAAACAGATTAACAAAGGCTTTGTGATCAGTATACACTACAAATTGTGTACATAAACCAACAATAGGAGAAATGCTCGATAATGACTAACAATGCCAGAGCTTCCAGCTTTGTGTCACTATAACTTCTTTCACAATCATTCAATTGACGAGAGTAGAATGCACAAGGTACCCAGATATCATTCCTTCAAACACACAAAACAACACCAACTCCACACACAGATGCATCAGTAAACAAATAACATTTATCAGACAAATCAGGAATTGTCAAAAGAGAATGACTACAAATAATTAATGATAATATCGGAATGCATCTGTCAAGTTATCTGTCCACTCAAAAGTTTTTGGTGAAGTCTTAGTTATATGCTAGGTCAGCAATGCTAAATATTCTGCAAAGTTTTGTATAAAACGAGAGTAGTAGCTTGCCAAACCCAAAAATAAATGAAGCTCAGAGAAACTGATTGGACAAGCATAGTTCTTGAGTTGCTTGATTCTTGTCGACTTAGAATATCATTCCTACCATAAATCACAACAACTCAAACCTTTCAAAACACTAACAGCATTTAGATGACTTGACTGTCGATCCATGGCTGGACAGTAGTGACAACACACATACTACATGTTTCAAGTGATCTGATCAACAAAAAATTAGATATTACTAGTTACATTAAAAGTTGAGAAAAGTAGTAGTAGTAGGGGCATTGTGTATAGTCCAAAGGGCATCATTTTTTTACTGGAACTTACAATGTTTGCAACTGAAAGATCGTCGGAACAAAAACTGCAAGGGACACTCTACCATTAGTCAATCTCAGACACATCAGCACACCATTCACAATGATACATTTACACACAATTGACTTTGCCCAATCCCACACAAGAGACTCATCACTGTGTTACAGCTGAATATAATCGTCTCGTGTTATATCATCAAATTTTATATTTGTTATTGAAACTAATACATTGTCAGGAAATGTAGCTATACTCAAAGAAGCAACAGATTCCTCAAAACTGCCATTCACAGATACTAAATCCATACTCAATTCATCTACATCTACATTCTCAAACAGTACATCACATTGGTCATCTACAGTAACAGAATCATCATTCGTTTCTTTTAACCAAAATGAGAGGATTCTAGTACACTTTTTTGAAATTTCAGTGGGATTTCTCGTTTCCATAAAATTGGTAATAATTTTCTGGCAAATGTAATCATGAAGATCATAATTATTAATTTTTAAGTGGGTAAAAACCAGTTTCAGGGTGGTATAAATGCAGCCTAGCAATAATATGCTCCTAACATTGGCTCCCAATATTTTTCAATTCTGAGCAATATTACCATTGTAATAATTATATACTGTTTTACTTGTTCACTGTATGTAGCCCAGAGGTAAGACTGATATTTTAACACATGCAAGGACATAACATTCAATGTGAAACAATGGACCACAACAAAAAATTGATGATTATGATGATGATAACGTTGCATAGCTACAAAAATGTAGTCATGGCTGTGACATGATTGGACAGTCTCCTAGACATCGTTACAACAAAATATTAGTAACCTTGTCAACCATTCACAATTATATCAGCGATAATATTTAGCTGATGAAACTATATTGGTTGAGTATTGGAGGTGGGGGTGGGAGGATGGTTTCTGAAGTTTGCTACACTGTAAACCAAAAGGTGTGTAGTTCACACCAAATTAAGCGTAAATCACTTGTAACAATAGTCACACCAAAATATGGTGTGATGCGCACACCTCATCGTTTGGGTGTGAAGTGCACACCAAATTTAGTGTGAATTCTCACCACAATCACTATGAACTCATACTTACATTAATGCTGAATTATTCTAAGTTACATTGATTCTAGTAACATTATGTCAACATTTTTTTTCGAAAAAGAGATTGATGTAATCCCAGATCTCATTAATCAGAGCCGACTAAAATCTTAGTCAACTCTCTTATCTAGCACACAAGTGTACAAAACATTTATAAGGTAGATTACAATGATAATAGCATTGGTTTTTGCCTGCATATGAATATAATTAATGTTCGGTAAAGGGTCCATGCTATTCCATTGAATGTGAATTTCACACTAAGTGTGCATTCACACTAGGAAGAAAGTGTGAAGGTCACACTATGCATAGGTGGTGGGCATTCACACTACCAGTTTGGTGTGAATTTGGTGGGTTTTCACGCTATAATTTTTACAGTGTAGAGAAAGTTGGAGTCTATAAGCTATGTTGATTGCATTTCGCATAATTCAAAATAGACAAGTAGCTAATTCGTATTTTTGTTAATTTATTAACTGATGCTATGTATTGTCAAATTTTCTGTTATTGTAGCTATGTATTAAATAATGATTATAAAAGACAGATGTGAGTTTGACCATTGGCTTAGCTTCAGACTCATTAGAAACAATTTCTATTGAAACCAATAAGTATTATGCAAACATATTTATTTGACTGCACATATTTTCCAGACAAACTAAAGACAATTTTGTTTTTGAAACCACAAGTATGCATATTATGTATAATATTTGACCGCATTATTTTGTCTAGCTTAGCAAAAAAATATTTCTTTAATATTCCATGCATTTTATTGGTGGACAACAAAACATTTTTGGATTAAATTATGTGTGTAGCTGCAACTGCTACAGAGAGAGTGAGAGAGAGCAGCAAACAATAAACATAGTGACATCTGAACATAGTCTTTGTTTGTTTTATGTGTAAGCTCTGTTGCTAGGCACAGAGTGAAGGCAATATTAAACTAGTATCACTGGGTTGTGGGCAGCATGCCCTGGAGTGTGGAAGGAGTAACCATCTCTCTAAGCCCCACCAGAGTCTCAGTGAGCAACACCCATCAAACAAACTTAGAGAGTTAAAGTATAAACAGAGTTCCATGAATTGTATGATGGAGTTACAAAGAGTAACAACCAAAGTAAGACCCAAATGAGACCTAAACAACAACAAAGAAATACACAATGTGTGGCAGTTTTTATGTTGTAATCAATACACTGCAGTTGTGTTTACCATTTCTGTAAGCATTCTGATAAATTTGTAAGGTATAATACCAAAAAACACGAATTAAGTAAAAGAAACAACTAGTGTGGCCAAGAAGAGAGAGAGTGATAACATTTACATTTTAAATTTGTATGTTACCACACCACACCCACTGATATTTTATCATTGTTGTATGCATATAAACTCATCTTGTATCTTGTACCTCTCAGGTTCAAGATTCTATTAATTATTACTTACTTGTAAATTTTATAGGTAGTTTTCAATAGATTATACTACAGCTGAGTTTAGGCAATACCGGGTTTATGGACTTGGTGGACAATTGTCACATCCCTATAATTATCCCAGTATTCAATGTAACTCATAGTAAACTCACAGTAAAAACTATATGCCAACAACTGTTACTATAAATTAAAACATGGAGACATTTAAAAACATATGGCTATAATGAGTATTATATTATTAGCTACTCAGTTACACCCACTGCATACATTGTGACTAACTTCTGCAATAATTCAATAACAATTATTTACTTTTTATTATTTTGAAAACATATAAACAGTAACCATGGAAACCAATATTAAAATTAATAATAGCTAACTTGTACAAAACAATTCAATCAAAACAAAGATATTAATTAGTGAATAGTAGAAGTAAACAGTTTCTTAAATTCGCTATTCCCATCAATTCCTCCCATAACATGGACCTTGTCTGATGTCATGATACAGGTACAGTTACATACTGCATGTGGTAGTTGTCCAGCCTGGACCCAGGTATTAGTCTCAGGGACATAGCGCTGGATGGTGGACACTGGCTTCTTACTCTTCATGTCCTCACCACCGACTGCCAGTAGAGATCCTCCAATGTTGAGTGGACAGGAATGTGTACAGTTGAGTGAAGGTAGTTTGTTCCATATGTTGGAACTGTCTGATGAGGAGTGTGAAACAAGAGCCTCCAGAGATACACTATAGACATCAGGACTGTTATGCGACAGTTTCTCACATGCTCCCCCCATGAGGTACCAGGTGTCTCCTACTGTAGTAGACTTCATCCTCACCCATGGTGTTGGTGTAGATGGTCCAGTGGACCACTGCATGTTGGATACATCAAGTACCTCAACACTTGCTTGTAAACAAACTCCATGGTAACCACCAGCCACCACCAGCCAATATTTATATGAAGTAGCTGAATGCACACAGCGAGGTGTAGACATAGGAGGGAAGGGGTGTGCCCACTGGTTGCTGCCTGCTACTGGTCACTTGGACAGTCAGAATGCTTATAATTATAATACTGTTCATTGAGGTAAGACAATACTTTGGTATTTGTTAGTTAATAATGAACAGTTCAGCGGTTGTATACTAACCAACCAATCTACCAATTACTGCTCAGGGGAGTAAACTCGAGATCTGGTATTACATTTACCTACGTACAAATGTGTGGTGGATTTACGCCCCACCAACACCACTAGAGTACATATAGGTCAATAATAGGTGGCTTATGCTATGCTATGTTCTTTGGCATGCAGATACTTTTTTGAATAATTAAATATAGATATGTTTATTTACTATTGTTAATATAGCATATTTCATGTTATATATTGTTATTTTGTTTGTACAAAGTAATGAGAAAGTTATAAATTTTTGTACAAATTCATGACATAAGTACTGTTTAAGTTACATGCTTATATTTAGGATTAGAACTGGATATCAGAATATCAAGCTTATACTGTAGTTATAGCCTATACCAAACCAATACGCTACATATAAGCTGGACGATGTATACTTGCCACATATAAGGTTCTCTTATACTCTTCTCATACTTGTAGATAAGATAATTATTAGGAAATAGTAATAAGATGGCTTATATTGCCTCATTAGCATGGTGCAACTAATATATTTTAACTACGCAGTTAAGCCCGGTGCGCACATATTTTGTAACAAACTTCTACAGTTATGTTGTAAATATTATTATTTACTGTTTATTATTCTGAAAACATAAACAGTAACCATGGAAACCACCTTAAATTATAATAGTTAAATGGCACTGAACAATTCCATAAAAACAAAAATAAATTAGTGAATAGTAGAAGTAAACAGTTTCTTAAGTTTGCTATTCCCATCATATCCTCCCATAACATGGACCTTGTCTGATGTCATGATACAGGTACAGGTACGTACTGCATGTGGTAGTTGTCCAGCCTGGACCCAGGTATTAGTCTCAGGGACATAGCGCTGGATGGTGGACACTGGCTTCTTACTCTTCATGTCCCAACAAGCCCTTGTATGTATAGAGGTAGAGTGTGCCACTGGCAGGACTGTGTGTTGTAGGCCATCACTGTGTAGGCATCCTCACCTCTGTAAGTTGCTCCTCCTCCAACATACACTATATCATTTATCTCTATAGATTAAATGTATACATTCATAGCCACTGGCATGTCAGGACCACGCCTCCAGTCTAGTTCCAGTGGTAAAGTCTACATAATAAACAAATGCATTATCTGTAGTATATTTTTATAACGTTACTCAAGTTGATCTTGTTAATATTTAAAGCAAAAGATATTTTTTATGTTACTTGCTCACTATGTTTATTAAATAAAAGTCATAGCACTGCCATGGTAACTGTTTACATGCTATGTGTGTAAAGAATACTGTTCATGTTAATTTTACACTATGTTTTATTAAACAACAAGTTACAGTGTTGCCATGGTTACTGCTTACATGCTATTCCTAAATTTGATATTATAAGTGTTATGATGTGAATGCATGAAATGTCCTAAATACGTTACTACAGGAAATTCAAGTGTTTGCCCTGAGCTGGTCTTCTTGCCATGTCAGCTCAGCTCTCATTATGGCACACCCTTGACTATCCTTTACCTCCTACATCTGGTAATGGGTCTGTCGAGAAATTGTAATAGTCAGAAGTTGATTGATATGCAGTGTAGCACAAATCTGCCGGTGACTGCACTACACTTCCTGTTTCTCGTGCAAAACAAAATTACAATTTATTTTATGGGCTTGAATGCTACAATTAAAGCTGTGTAAAACTAATGTCATGTGCTAGTATACATGTAACATCAATAGCCACACTTCTGATCATCTGACGAACTTCAGCCACTTCCTATTTAGCAATACTAACTCACACAATAGTCTTACCTTACCCTGTTCAAGATTAGCAATGAAAAATAGTATAATATAAAGGTATATCACCACTGACAGTTCAGCCTCAGTTGACCCCTGAAAAGGACTTATGCAATAATTGAAAACGTTAAGTTGTATCTAACATATTGGCTGTTAAAGCGAAAAAATTTGCAATTATTAGTAAGAAGAGTTGCATTAGACTAGTCCTGGAGAGCTGACAGGAAAGGGGTTATGGAATGCAATGAGTGAGTGTGTGTGTGTGTACGTGGGTGTGTGTGTACGTGTGTGTGTGTGTACGTGTGTGTGTGTGTATCCAGAGCTGTTTCAGCCACTCCCATAGAACATGTGTATGCTTATTTAACCTTTAGTTGAACCATTTTCAAATGATCCTTTTCTATATTATTTCATAACCCAACATAAAGCAGGCGATTGATAGCCACTATTTCGACTACATTGTAAGATTTTAATAATTACCAATACTCTTGCAAAAAACATTATCTGTTGCAGTTGCTTCTTTTTGTCCAACTAATGGCATATAATATGCAGCAATAAAAGGATACATATAGTCAAATAATAAGTATTAAGAATTAAAAAGCCAATAGCAACAAAACTAGCAGCACAAGTGTCAATGAACTAAAATAATAAGGGGAAAACAATTACAAAACAAGAAATCATACTGCAGGTCATTGGGGCTTTCTGAATTTAAAAAAATGATTTATCTGAAACATAGTCATAATCTCCAGGTGTTGAAGCACCTCTTTAAGTTTCTTTGCCGAATTTCTCTGCAGCGTATGCCATATTAGGTTTCGTACGTATGTCATCATCCATTTCTGTCTTCACAGGAAGAACTAAGCCTGTTGATGAGGGTGTGGTTTTCATGTAACCGTCATTATCATGATCAGGAGAGTCCACACGTTTTTCAGTCTTTCTGCGAGTAATAACTGAGATATCCACATAACCATCTTTACCCTCAACCTCTTCTGTTCCTTTTGACTTATCAGATTCTTTAGACTGTGGTGATTTTTTGTTTTTCACTGCCTCGATTTGTGCCTTTGAGTTGACAATTTCTTCTTGTGTTGGAACTAAGCTCTGCTTCTTAGCTTTCCCGTCAGTTGATCTCACTAATTCATCTAAATTTGCTGACTCTCTTGAGCGAAATACCTTGCCAATATTAGCTTTGAGCTTTTCACCAAAGGTAGTTTTAGGAGTACCAGTCTCTATTGTAGAAGTGGCTTTCCCCTCATCAGGTTTAGTAGTGATTTGCTTTGAATCTTTAACAACTGAACTTTCCTCAGAAGTCTCAGCATTTGCTGATCCACCAGACAAATAACTGAACCGATTCGCCGACTTGGCAGGTGAGATTTGACCATCCAGTCCACCAATCAAGCTCTGAATGTTGGCAGAAGGCTTAGGTTTGTTGCTGCTGGGAGATGTGGAGGTTTCTGCTGTTGCTATTATCCCTTGCTCCATTTCTTGTTGAGGGTTTAATTCAGCTACAACACTGTATTGTTTGCTTGTCTGCTGTTCAAGTTTCACTGTCTTCTTTTCCATGCTACTGGGTTGTTCCGGTTTTGTATTTACTGCCTCTGAAGAGATTTCCAATTTCTTACTGTCTTCTTCATCTGAAACTTTTGCTTGAACATTAGTTACATCAACATCTGCTCCAACATTTTCCACCACAGTGTCTTCTGTAGTATCTTTTGTTGCATCTTTCTTTGCTTTGTCTTTTTTCTTGGGACTTTTAGACTTGGTACTTTTGTCTTTCAGCATCTTTTTTTGTTTTTTATCTAGTTTTTTTTGCTTAGACTTCTTTTCTGGCTTCACTTTTTTGCCAGAAACCTCATCTGATTGTGTTGCCTCATGAATCATTTGTTCACTTTCGCTCTCTTGACCAGTAACTATGGCTTCTGTATCATTGCCCACTTGCTCTTGGGTTTCAGTAGGTTTAAAAGAAGGAAGGTGTGAAAGTGATAGAATTGTTCCATTAGATTCGTGCTCTTCATAGATATTTTCAATAAAACCGTGCACTTTAGACAGTTTTCCAGGTGTGTCTTGTAGTATGCCTTCTGTGTCACAATCTTCATAAATATGATCTTTCTTGTGCAGTGATAATGTCCTTGCTGCCTTCTTATCACTCCCAATTAAATCATAATCATTTTCATAGGGGTCGTCTTGTTTAGCCACAGCCTCTCTCTTGGCGGACTTCTTTGCTCTTTCATTGCGATCATTTCCAGCTGGCTTCCAGAAATAGAGGGAACCATTAATTAGAGTCAGTCGAGTGTGTAGCCGTGACCGTATGCTAGTGCCGCCTCCGCTTTCAACATCTTCACGTTGTTCCTTTCTGCTCTGTCTGGGGTCAATGAAATATCGGTTGAACCACTTGCTGGGCCATCTTTATCTGCACTTTGCGCATTACAATTGCAGCCACTACTACCACCAATATTAACAGAACCACCAGAATGACAGATAGCGCAATCACTGCTTTCTCAAATACAGATATTGGAAGTTCTGTGATACAAAAAATAAATGAATATAATATTTACTGTCATTAGCTTAGCTTGCAGTACAAAAATGCAATGTTATTATCAAGAAGTTTAAGAGTAACAAACTTAGTTTTTGAAATTCTGTAGTATAATATTTCTCTCATATTTTGTGAGTTAAATTAGTAAAAAATAAGCTTTTCTGTTACTTCAGTACATATATACATAGCTATGCTGAAAAATCCTCTAATATTATTCTAGTGAGTGTGTCAGTGAATGCAACTTACTCTCATCACAGTTCTGTCCAATCATATTATCAGCACATCTTCTCTGAAAACTTATGTCTAGTGCAAATTGTCCGTTTAAGTCAGTGTATCGCCTGGGAGATGTGTAGCTATCCATTACTAAAGATGTCAAATTCACCACTATTGTGTAGTTTTTCGTCTTGTTCCAGTTCCTATATGTTATCTCAGCAAACATCCCCTACAATGAAATAAAAATGTATGCATTAACAACTTGTGATTGAGCAGAGATTCCCAGAATTCAATTTATAGTTTAATTCAATTTTAGTCACTGAAGATTTTATATGAGCTCTACCACAGTTCAGGTCCGGGCGTTTTATTAGGTACACCTATTCCGTGAAGTCATAGCTTCCAGGAATACCATAATTCCCTACAACATTGCACAACGTAATTTGATAGACCTCATTTAACCATCATAAGAATATCTATATGAAATGATATGCCAAATATTTTTATTGATTCGTGAAACTTGATACTTGGCCATTGCTTAGGTATTTTTTAAAAAATTTAATTTTTTTTTCAGCTCTGCAGCTAGTTACTATGTTTTGGAGTATTTTTAGCACAGCGTCACAAGACTGGGTATTTCTAGCAGCTAAAACAACACCAGTACAGAATAAATCTTCAGAAATGTTTCTTCAATACTCGTATTTTATTTATTCTCTTTATGATAACCAATAATACCGAGCACACTCAACTGGACAAGAATGAAGAATTTTGGGCTCATGTGGTGCTCATTTTATCACTAACTAATCTTTGGGTGCTGCATAGCAATATTTTTTACAAGTTTAAAATGTGGTCATTTTAAAGAATGACTTACCATTGTATTTTCTGGTAATTTTATCACATAAGGGTTTTCTCTATCTTCAAGCATCTTTTCAGTTCCAATACTGAAGTGCTTCATACACATTCCTGAAGTGGCTTGGTTTGCAATAGTGGACTTGCTGGCATTAGTAGCTGTCTCTAGGAAAGTAATTCTTTCCAGAATGATAGTGTCATTACAGTATTCTTCAAGAGTTGAGTAATGATAGAAAAATGTGGACATTTCAAAGTTTCCACAGAATACCAAAGGCTACAATAAACGTGTGTAAAATCAATGTTTGTTATCAAACACACTTTTACCTTTCACTCACCAAACAAAGAAACAAAAATGACACTTCCCTTGTATATTTGTTTAACTTCATCGTGCTGTTGCAGATACTTTAGCACACCCTTCAGAAGCTCTGCTTTTATAGGTTTCCTGCTAGCCAAAAAATAATAGCTCGCGAATTTTCTCAACGAAAAAGTTGACCCACACGCGCGAAGTAGACAAGCAATAAAACCCTCAACATGCATGGACAAAAAGGATACTGACAATTAACCCTGTGATTAAGAGATGAATTCACTCACAACATAAGACCCTTTACAGGGCTACTTTTTTTTTCTTATTCTTCTTTAGGGCTGTTTTTGAGAAAACGCGTCGCAGTCAGCTTCTATTGTCGCGTCGTGCGAGTCAATAATTTTTTGCTTCCCACGGTAGTTTTGCTTTATGCTGCGAAGATAACCGAGTACTAGAAATAGAGATTCGATATATGAGTGAGTGTCTCTGGCCTGTTTAGCTTCTTATGTATACAGCGTTTACATGTACGGTTTACTTGCTTGAGCTATATTAATACCTGATTAGAATTGAGGATTGAGTTGATTGAGGATCCCAAGAGTAAATGTCTTTGTAACTCTGGTAACACTGCTGAGAGAATCCAACAAGCTCTACACTGTTTTCTTTTGTTGTTGTTGTTGTTGTCAATGTTGTAGTTGTTGTTGAACCAAACCACTTTTGTTAGCTTCATCATGTTTTGGTTGTTGTGTTCCACTTAATACTGCAAAGTTTTATTAATCTTGTCATATTCACAGCACATAGCTACTTCCATTCCAAAAAACAAATGATCTATACACTATACGTATATTAAGTGAACATTAAAATATCAAGCTATTTTTTTGTTGTTATAGTTGTTATTTTTTTAAACACATTCATAGAGATTGTTGCTATTGTCCTTATTTGTTGGAGATTTAGGAGAATTAGTCGTGGTGACATGGGGAGTGGCATAGGCCAAATTTTGCATCAGATTGATGCTGGCATCCCCACTGTGGCTTAGGGGAGCATCAACAGGGACATAGCCATATCCTGAGCTGTCCTCTAGATCTGCAGAGCCTCCCCTTCTACCTGCAATATCTTTAGGGTCAACATACCCATCTCCGCCAACCACAACATTTTCTCCTGGTTTTGGCTTTGGCTTGACTATTACTGAATCGTATACGTTTTGGCTGTTAATGTCATCACTAGTAATTTTGCTCACTGGAGGCATCATTGGTTTCTTTGTTACACTTTCCTTGTACTTGGCCATTTCAGAAGGATCAGGTGCACTTATTTTTTTGGACAATGGTGCTTTTTTAGAATCCATTTTTATTGTCCTTTGAGTTGATGATGTCTCTTTAAATGATTCACTACCCCATGCTGTAGGAGAAAGTGGGAAATTACCACGAGTAGAAGGAGACTTCTGTTTACTGTGTGACCAAGATCTTTCCTGTTTATTTCGCGGATCCTTTGGAGCTGCATTATCCTTTACTTTTCTCTGCAATTCATCTCGCAAATCAGATGAAGCTTTCTTCATTATTTTGGTGTGGGCTTTGGTCCTTTCACTCGATGATTTTGGAAATTCCTGTATTGATGAATCTGACCTGTATTGATGAATCTGACCGTTGTGTGGAATGATTCATAAGTTTTTCTCCTTCAGATGATTACCTAAGACTTCCTGGACTCCTAAAACTGCTAATTTTACTAGTCCTGGAGAGTTTACTACTCTTCTTGTCATCCTGCAGAGCTGTTATCACAGTAGATGTACTTTCTGTACTACAAGTACTTAAGTCAGAAAAATTGGGATTATGTTCAAATATCACTCCAATTTTTTTTACAGCAGCTCCTTCTTCCTTTGCAGGCACACCATGTGAATCTGAAAATGATTTACCATCAGTTAATTGTCTTCCATCATGATCAGCTGACATGTTTAATACCACAAAACAATCATCTGCCTTTGATCTCATTCTCTCTCCTTTCACCCAGTTTGTTTTGTCAGAGGAATGGTTTCTTTCTTCTGCTGTATCACCACATGTGGCACTAAGTTTGGAACTGTCCTCCTTTGTAGCTGATGTAGTTGTGGTTGAACTAGATTGAGCTATCTTTGAATCTTCATTTGATCTTTTACCTTAACAGGAGGAAGCGATATAATATCTAAATAGAATTGATTCTGGGTGTCTTCACAGACATCGCCCTCCGCTTTGATTGCTCTTCGTTGTTCTTTAATTATATCGCACTCTTCTTCCATTTTTTTATTTATTTGTTTGTCACCTCCTACACTGGCATTAATTTCACTTTCAGCATTGCTTTGTGGAGAAATATCTACGCCCACTTCAAACTTCTTGATTGCGATCTTTGAAGGTTTACTTGAATCGTTTAGTTCTTCTACTTCATCAACAACATCTGCTGCAAAAACCTCTTCCTCGTTGGCTGCATGTACGTATGCAGGTGTCATAGACGAGGTTTCCATAGCAGAGTAGTATTCATAATTATTATTGTTTTTTTATTTTATATTCCTCATTTTATTTACAGGGTCATCAGGCACTCCTGTCAATTGAATCTCTTCTTGGCCAGCTTTAAGATCCTTGTGGCGAATTTCTTTCCTAGATTTTTTCCAAAAAAATACTTGTCCGTTGATTAACGTTAGATGTGTTTGCGACCGCGGTCTCGGATTACCCGGAAGTGAATCTGCATTGTCCGTCATGGTTTCATTTGGGTTGACAAAGTACTTGTTGTAATCCTTAGGAATAAAGTCTTTCTTTGATGCATACTTTTTCATGCAGCATATAGCAACTGCCATTGCAAAGATGATTATAATAAGTAACCCCACCAATGCACCTAAAAAGGCAATTAGGTACACAGCCATGGGAGTTAGAAGAGATTGACTTTTTTCTCCTTGCGACAAAGTGAATGAAGATGAAGGCTGGACAAGGAGTGTTGCTGAATTGTAAAGCGACAATAGCATTGCAGCTGATAAATTCTTCTGATCAGCCGAAGGTATGGATGAGGCCATTGATTCTAATTGGACCAATTGACTCACTGATGTAACACTAGAAGTATTGATTTGGTCCATAAATGCAGAAGTTGGTGTCAATGAAATGAGTAGACTCAAATTCTTTTCTGGATCAAGTATAGTTAATTTTGACTGATCAGACTGTGAAGATATTCTTGTAACTGCTACAGTGCTTCCAACTTAAAGAGTGGATTTTTTTAAACTACTGTATAGACCCTCACTACAGTCATTTAACATACACATACCTTTTCTTCATCATCCCAATAATGTTTACAATAGTAAAACTGCCTGTTTAGAGAATGGAAAACGGAGAACAGAACTTTTCTCATTCACTCTAATACATTTTACGCCATTTTTTTGACGTCAAGATTTTGCTGTAGTTCGTCATTAAACGTAACTAGTTAACGAGCTAAGGTCGAACGGTTATTTCCCTGAGCGGTAAGACGGGACTTTCCCTAACTGCAATCGGCTGTATGGATTCTCATCGTTCTACTAGCAGCAGTAAACGATGTCGAAATCAGTCACAGAATTGTTGGCTGGTATATTACTAACTTGTAGCCAAGCCTATCCAAGAGGTCGTCTTTTTCAAGAGCTGAAGAAAAGCTGAAGGAGTTTAATACTCCCAAGGCTCCCATCATTCGGTATTCTGACAACATCAGGGCGATGCAGTTGGAGTCCTACGGTTTGTGCAGCTCCAGACGGAAGCTAAAACGCTGGCCGCGATAGGCAGTAACGCCGTAAAACTTGGTACCTGCTAGGGCCTGAGATACAACCGTAGCTAAATCAGCCATACCCGTGCAACAATTAGCGGTAAACTGGCGCCCTTGCACAAATACGCATGCGCTGTTTTGTGACGTCGCGTTTACGTGTACTATAGGCCCACAATCCGCTGTAAACGTCATTTGATGACCCTTACCGTGCATAATTTTTTTTGGTGAAAAACAGACACAACTCACTTAATTTTCAAGGTATAGCTATACCAAAGTTATACATAATAATTTTAAGGCAATTTTACATCATGTGTCAAAATTTTAGAGATATAACTCAATAAATTCAAAAATCCTGGCTTAAACACTTTTTTTCTTAAAATTTTTAATATTTCGAGATTCAAATTTCGTGTGCCCACAAAATTAGGCTCATATGAAACTTCAGGTATTAAAGTATCAGTATACCAAGTTATAGAGATAAGGACAAATAATTTCTCTTTTTTCAGCTTAAACACTTCCAAATTCACTGTCTTGAAGCTCCCAGTTCCATCACCTATAACCACAACAATAACCACAAACCCACAAAATTGTTTTGTCTGTATGTTAATATGACATTAATGTATAATATTACAAATTTTTAGCTTTCCATTACACATACTTGAGAAATTATAGCAGAATTAGCAACCTTAACCAAAAAGCTAAAATATCCACTCTTTAAGCTGGAAGCACTGTACACTTAACTGACTCGTGGCTACTGGTGTTGATCTTGATTTTATTTCATTTGATCTCTGTGATAGAATTTGACAAGTACACATCAATCCATCAAAATTCCAGTAGTAAGAGATGAAAGTGAAGAGCTGGTAGTAGTATTTAAAACTATTGATGATTGGGTTACTGTGAGGTAAGTATTAGAAATGTCTGGATTGCTGGACTGACCAATATGTTTTTCTTATGTAACTGGTGGAAGTTATGTCATGGATTAGTGTTGGCAGAGTTACTTCATCTGAATGAGACTGAGATGACACTTCATCTATAACTGTAGGTGCAGCCATATCATCTAACGTAGGTGAAATCATTCTTGAGGAAAGAGGCAGATTCATCTTTGATGAAGTAGACAGAATCACTATATCTGAAGGCAAGAAAACCTTGTTTGTAAGTCGAGATTGGTCCACATAATTATAGAGAAGGAGATAAAGTCACCTTGTCGGAAGGCAAGAAAACCTCATTCGTGAATAAAGACTGTTTCGTATCTCGTGAAGGGGATAAAGTCACCTTATCGGAAGGCAAGAAAACCTCGTTAGTGAATAAAGACTGTTTCGTATCCAGTGAAGGATATATAGTCACCTTATCGGAAGGCAAGAAAACCTCATTTGTGAATAAAGACTGTTTCGTATCCAGTGAAGGGGATAAAGTCATTTTTTCCGAATGCAAGAAAACCTCGTCCGTATATAGAGAGAAATTCACATCCAGAGAAAGAGATAGAATTACCTGGTCAGAAAGCAAGGAAATTTCATCTTTAATTAAAGATGGATTCATCTCCAGTGAAGGAGATAAAATTACCTCATCAGAAGGCAAGATAATCTCATATGTATGTAGAGACGGATTCACCTCCTGTGAAGAAGAAAGTGGTACTTCAGCAAATGAAGTAGACACTAGTTCATTCTTTGACATAAATACTGTCACTTCTTCCGTTATAGTAGGCGACGTCTGCTCACAAAATGTCTTCATCACTAATAATCATAAATTGAAAGTGATTTTATTAGAATGAAGAAATGCATTTGGTATCGTCAATTACAATTGATCTCTGATGAGCTTAAAATAATAGTACCAAGTAACTAAAATAAATGTACAACAGCCTATTCAGCTTCTGTCAAAAATTATGAAAACTTTGTGTTATGTAAAAAATTATAGTGATGCTGTTGAGATATAGTCTGTTATATTTTTTAAATTCAGTTTAAATTAGCATCTTTTATGGTAGTATAGATTAATGACTATACAAATAAAAGTTTGTTAGATTTTTAACATAAATACATAATAAAATAAATTACATGTGCAAACCTCTCCCTCCCCCGCCCTCCATGATACTGTATCTTGAATGAAAACCCTCACCTGGTGTGTCAGTAGTCTCCAGTGAAGGACATTGCACATGTAATTTTATAACTCAAGTGCAATGCAAACATATTGGACTAGTGTATGTAGCGTTGTCTTGGTGAGTAGTTGGTATTAACTGGCTCAGTCATCAAATCAATAGCTATTGAGTAGACCTCCTGACTGCTCTCATTTGCAAACATAATGTCCGCTAACAAATAATGTAAGTAGAAAGGGAAAAAGATACCAAAATAAGTTTGTTTCACTTGGATCAAGTGTTAATGCTTTACAATACTAACTAATGGTATTAAAATTTGATTAATAATATCTTTACTATTCTAAAGGTATTTATCAAGCAACATAAGTTTGCTCCCATATTTAACTTTAAAATTTCGTACCAAATTATTATTGTTTTGAAAAAAATAACCTTCAAATATTAAGTATTTATGAACATACACAGATCAAACTATGTTGGAAAACATAAAAGGTAAAAATTAAATACTGACTGCGTCATCTGTTGATGAATAGTTAGTTGCAATAGGATTCATTCTATTAAGATTTCTGTCAAAACCTATCTGGTAAAAATTCCAGCAGGTCTCATCCAACGGTTCACTAATGCCGCTAGAAATATAGGAGATAATTGCATGATTCACTATCGAGATTTCTTGGAACTCCAATTCATTGTCACATATCCCCTGAGGAATTTCATAGTTGTACACAAATACTTCAAGCTGGTAGTGGCTTTCTCCATAAATCAGTAGCTGCAAAGGAAAAAAAAATATGTTGGACGAGTAGAAATATTTATTTATTTTTTAATTAATTATTATATATATTATATAAGGAGTTACAATAACAGAGTAAATTTATTTATTGAATTACATTACACATTTATTTAATTATATTTTTTAGGCTGCAGACTACTTACTGTCCATAATATAATTCAGTCTTTACCTTTTATAACCTGATAATAATATAAACTGCAACAATTATCTATCCTCAGAATGTGTTCGAACTTGTCCTAGCTATTTACTGTAATTTTTTACCTAGCAAAATACCTCAATGTTGGGTTAAATTAGAGCTGTAATCACAAATTATTTGTTATAAGAATTAATAGTTGGAAGTATGTACACAGATTTAAGTATGTCTCTTAATTTTTTTTTTTTTTTTTTTTCCAGCATCTAACCAGGTTTGTAGCTAGAAAAATGAACAGGGAGGTTATAAATTTTCATGGATTAAAAAGTAAATTAACCTTAACTTGAATGTCACATGACATATTTTATTGGATGTAATGTGGCAATTAGTCTAATACTTAAACCGTGTCAATAATCTTTTTATTATGTAAATGCAGGAGTGCCAAAAATGAAAATTGATTATAGGCACTTGATATCCTGGTATGTAGTATAATATTTCATATAATTATATACTCCTTGACTTAACTACTCATCTGAAAAGCGGACCTTTATGTGACAGCAATTATGGAAGCTACTTCACAATGGAAGTGGGAGGGGGCACAATATATCACACTCCAATTTACTCTCATGAAAAAAACTTATTTTTTAAGAAATAAAATATTAACTCAGCTTATTAACAGTTTCCCAATACAATTCAATGCTGAAATCTGTTAAATCTGCATAGAGCGTACACCCCTCCCCCCTCCCCCCCTCACTTCCATCATCACCCCTGTGTAAGAGGGGGATGAGGAGGTTTCTTGTGAACCTAGAGAACCCTCTTCCTATGCCCATTCTAACTGATTGGTTTATTTTATCATTGTTGATGCACTAGCTAATTCCATACTCAGACCTTTAAATATTTTTCAACAGGGGATTTGCATGATGACATCACGTAACATCCTACAACGCCCACCGATGGTATCACTGCACACCGTTTCCCATTGAAAATGTATTAGTTTTGCTGACCGCCTGGTCTATTTTTAACCCTCAGCGCGCATGCGCAAGAGGGTTACAGTAATCCTAGTGTCATTCATTCATTCATTAACCATCAGCGCGCATGCGCCCAGAGGGTTACAGTAGTCGTCCTGTCAGTCATTAACCCTCAGCGCGCTTGCGCCCAGAGGGTTACAGTAGTCATCCAGTCAGTGATTAACCCTCAGTGCGCATGCGCCTGAGGGTATATAGTAGTCAACCGGTCATTCATTAACCCTCAGTGCGCATGCGCCTGAGGGTAAGTCAACCTGTCATCCATTAACCCTCAGTGCGCATGCGCCTGAGGGTATATAGTAGTCAACCGTTCATTAACCCTCAGTGCGCATGCGCCTGAGAGTATATAGTTGTCAACCTGTCATTAACCCTCAGTGCGCATGCGCCTGAGGGTATATAGTAGTCAACGCGTCATTAATCCTCAGTGCGCATGCGCCTGAGGGTATATAGTAGTCAACCCGTCATTCATTCATTAACCCTCAGTGCGCATGCGCCTGATGGTATATAGTAGTCAACCTGTCATTCATTCATTCAGTCAACAACGGATCTAGAAGAGTACGGCTACCCAGGCTTTGAAAGCGACATCAGACTATAGCAGTTCACAGAGTAAGTCCCTTTAATGTGCCAGAATTGTTAGTTTTGACTTAGTTTTCAAGAAAAAGCGAGTTGCCTACAATCGTACGTTACGGTAATGGGAACCGCCCCTTCAAAAACTTGCTTGTCACGTGAGCCAGCTTTCAAATTGCAAATCACTTTTAAATAGCTAACAATTACATGGATTCAGCGTGAGGTGTTCCATGGCATAGTTGATGAGTGAGCGAATAGCTAACCTAGAGGTCTCTGGTTCTAGCCCGAGTTGATGCTCATTTTTTTTTTATCCTTTTTTTTTTTTTTTTTTTTTCCTTCTTGCTTTATTTTCCTCCTCCTGCGGTTTTTATTGCTTTCCTGCCTTTTCCTTTCATTTCCTCTCCCTCTTCATTGTCTTTTTCTCTTTCCTGCCTCTCTTCATGCCACTTCTCTTTCTTTGTTTTTTTATTTTTCTTTATCATACTAGCTAACAAGCACTGAGGGTTTGCACTTCAGTGCTCTAGTTAAACCCTCAGTGCGCATGCGCCTGAGGGTATATAGTAGTCAACCCGCCATTCATTAACCCTCAGCGCGCATGCGCCCAGAGGGTTACAGTAGTCCTAGTGTCATTAACCCTCAGCGCGCATGCGCCCAGAGGGTTACAGTAGTCCTAGTGTCATTCATTCATTCATTCGTTCGTTCCTTCTGTCACTCTGTCTGTCAACATGCACTTCTGGAAGGTAGGAACCAGCCAGGCTCTGAAAGCGGCATCAAACTGCAGTATTTCACGAAGATCTCAAAACTTAGACTAGTTGCAATCACAACAAGCTTAGCCATACCTTTTTTGTGTTGTTAGATCCCAATCCACTCGAAACTAAGTCATATAAAACAGCATAAGTATAAGAACTACGCTATCTCCATAGACATTCCATACATTAAGCGCCATTTTATTTGACGTCACAAATTCGTCCGTCCTACGTCACAACTCGTAGTTAAACTGGAGCCTTGCCCTCACACGGCAGCTCCTATTCGGGAACTTCCCTTCGCAAATTGACTGTTTTTGCTATGTCTTTATATTTCTTTTTCTGTGTACTGTGGGCTTACTTTGTTGTTACAGGTGGAATGAGCACCAAAGAGGACTCCAGCAAGCCAAATTTGAAGAATGAAGACCCCCTGGGACGGAGATACAGCTCTGCACACTGGCTATTATTCAGAGTTATTTCGAAGCGGCCGAAAGAGCTACTGCGTTCATTTTTTTTCCAGAGGTAGCCTGAGGGCTTCTTCGCAACATTACAGAGACATATTTCTAATATCTATATATATGTTTTTTTGTTAACAGTAAAATTTCATGCCGTTTTACTCGCGCGTTATTCTAAAAAAACTCTCTGTAACTTTATTCTAAGGGGGGTATTTTGCTTGTGCGCAAAATTTGGATTCAATTCAGTGATCCAGTTCCACGAAATATCAATTTTTATTTTCAAGTTGACAACCAATTCCAATTTCACCCCGCCCCCCATAACGTTGAGCTCCACGAACGCACAATTTATTTGGTAAGATAATCAATTAACTTGTGACAGCTCTAAAAAGAGCCCATTTGTAAACAATAATAAGAAATACAAATGAGACGTGGGATGGCCGTTGTAACTTTGGAAATAGTTAGTCCCTCGAGCATAAGTGATGGGTATTCCCGATGTTGCTTAAAGTTGGTTGCTCATTAGTGGGAGGGGTAGTTCAGCACAAGATTTAGACTTGTAGGCGATAGGGCTGAAGAGTATAGCGGTAGCAATCCCGATGGAAAGAACTGAAGTGATGATGATGGAGTCTATACGCAGCGGAGTTTCAATACAAGGTTGGTGGAATTGTCGGAGCTGGTACCAGTCAGTTTGGAGTCGGTCATGGTTGAGACAGAGTTTTAAGCTGCTCCAATGTCTTCCCCGCAAGTATAATAGAAGGATGTTATTCAGGTAATATAGAAAGTGTAGTCACTTCTGAATCTCTGGGCTCATTCTGGAGGATGACCTGACAGATGGCTGAAAGTAGTTGGCAACTGAAACATGCTCTGTAATGAGGTAAGGACTGCTCAGGTAGCTAGCAGGTAGACTATTCCAATCCCTTTTGAGATGGTGAACAAATATAGCAAAAAAAATGTTTGCATGGTAAATTCCAAGTGATCCAGTCAGGACATGAGCATGACGGTTGAGTGAACATCACACTATGATATTTTTCTATATAGTTCCAACTACTGAAAATATGCCTCTTTCATCATCAATTATTAAAGTTACATCTTCACTAGTGTACTTCAATGCCTTTGATCTCTTTTCCAGGCAGTGTGAAAATTGTAGTCTTTGGTCTATTGTGTAAATAATCTAACCTAATGGAATTATAATGTTCAAATTAGCTACTTCGTTTATAATTCAATGCTCGAAATGCCTTTACCCAAAGCTACAACACATAATTCGTAGTTTTGTACACAAAAATTGTTATTCTCGTAATCAAATTGTAGTGCGTGTATAATAATTACATGCTATTAATGGTGCACTCCATGAGTAGGCATACATTACTGGGAACTACTGTAAAGCCTGAAATTTTAGCTAGCCATTAAATATAGCGAAATTAGAGAAATTAATTAAAACGCTAAATTTTATGGGCGCCGAATATTTTAAAATTAATTAAAACGCTAAATTTTATGGGCGCCGAATATTTTAAACCAAGGGTCAAAGTTCACTAGCCTTATGCATCAGCTCTTAATGATGTCTCTCAAGCGCTGGCTAGTTCCAAGTAGTAGTTCTGTGTCTCAGTTGCTCCCAGAAGGTGATGATGAGGCTACCAAAGCTGCCAATAAACAAGTGAGTGAGATTTTACAAGTAGCTAAAGAAAGGAAGAAGAGAGGGCCCAACAAGACTCATGATGTTGTAACTAGAGTGAAAATAGCCAAGTACACGTGTGAAAATGGGAATAAAGCAGCTGTGGAGAAATTTTCTGATGAGCTGGGCTATAAAGTGTCAGAAAGCAGTGTTAGAAAGAATGAAGAAAGCTTACCTCGAGAAGTTGAAGCTAGGAAAAGACCCAGACTCGATCAAAAGCCTTCCACATGCATCTAGAGGTCGACCACTCATGTTGGGAGACTATGATGCAGAAGTAGTGAAATAATTATGTTCAGTGCTTGCGCAGAGCTGGAGGCACTGTGAACCGTTCCATTGTCATTGCAGCTGCCAAGGGAATAGTGTCTCATCGGAATCCTTCACTTTTAAAAGAGCACGGTGGCCCTATTGATCTTGGACGCAAGTGGGCTGAATCATTTCTATTCCGCCATGGGTATGTGAAGCGTATAGCTACTAAGGCAGCCAGAAAGCTACCAGCAGACTTTGCCGATATCAAGCTAACCTTTTTGGAAAGAATTACGAATGAAGTACAGTCTAATTCAATTCCTTTAGCCTTAGTCTCAAACTGGGATCAAACTGGCTCAAAACTTGCTCCTGTTAGTGAATGGACTCTGTCCTGTTGTTGGCAAAGATGACAAAAGGGAGATCACTGTTCTAATAACTGTAGCTGCAACTGGTGATATGTTGCCACCCCAAGTCATTTATAAAGGCGAGACTCCAGGACGCCATGCCAAAGTTACTTTTCCCGAGGATTGGGCCATTACTCATAGTGAGAGTCATTGGAGCACTGAAGTTACAAAGCTTGAATACGTTGACAATGTTCTGGTTCCATATGTGTGTACAACCCGCCAGAAACTTGGTTTGGCTGATGATCACCCTGCGCTTGCAATATTTGATGTTTTCATGTCACATCGCTGTGATTCTGTATTAAAGAAATTAAAAGAAATTTCTAGCTGTGCAAGTACTTTCTTGTAGCAATCTGGTTGTAGCTAAAACTGGTATAGTGAATTTTCTGTAATTGAGAAGATTACTGCAGCAGTGATAATGCCGTTGCTGTAGCCATTGTATTGCTTAGAATTGAAAATCAATGAAATATTGGTGGCCTGCTTCAAACTTGGATGTTGATCTGTAATTTTTTTGCAGGACAAAATGAAACCGTAGATGAAATGTGACCAGGACAAAATGAAACCGTAGATTGAATGTGACCTTATACCAGATGAAAATAATAATCATGCCGTTGTTTACTTGCTCTTAGTAGTGAGGGTGAGCAATGTCATACTTTATAAATGAGGACCTAGGACTAAGGTAAAAATTCAAGTCTGTCCCGCAGATTTTGGGACAGTTGGAGTCTATGAAATTTAGGCTGTTAACATTCCAACTCCAACATGCATCTACATCTTCTCACACAAGAACTAAAAAATTAGTTTTATGATGTTTGCTGTGTAGCTAAAATTAAAATGACACCTATAGTGACTACAGACAGCAAATTCAGTGATTCACAGTATATCTGGCAAAAGAGAATTCAGCTTTCAGGCCACGAAACTACTCACCTAGACTTGAAGCCTGTGTACACCATAGCGCAAGTTCCACTATAGTCCAGTCCATAACACATTGGTATAACAATCTGGCGGAGCCGAACCCTTTACCATCCCTGATCGTTTCCCCGCGGGTAGCATATCAGGATTGGTAAAAGGTCTTTCCACAACTAATCATTACAGCATGCAACCTTTGACAATGATTTGGACGACCATTTCTAGTCTTTACTAATACTCTTATGGTAAAGGGTTTTTACTCTATTACTCTAATGGTAAAGGGTTTTCGGGGTACGAAGTTACTGTGTAGTTGAAAATAAACCTTCAAATAGATGAGAAGTAATCTGTTCAGTTAAACTTCATAGCTGGGTCACAAGTTTATCCTCTGGCTAACTCATTGGGAAAATTTCAAAAAAGTAAAAAAAAAAAAGGAATAGCTATAGCTAGCTATCAGTGTGGAGGTCCTTTTTTTATGTGATCAACCAAATTACTTATTATTGTTACTGTAATTACTAGGTATGTCAATTTTAATGAAGTTGAGTGCTAGGGAAATAAAGGCCCATCAATTCTTGCCCTTCTTATGGCACTAGACAGATGCGTGTCTCTGAACCATGTACTACTAGACGTTTTTAGTTGTGCCAACTCACCCATTGCCTTTTAATTGACATTATTATAATTGTTATTATTATTATTACTATTATTGTTGTAATGCTTATTATCTGTACATTCTGAGTTTTGATTTATATACTTGAAAAAATTGCTTGTTTAATTTATTTAATGCGCCATGCATAAGCTGTGAAGCAATTAAATAAAGGATTAAATGAGAATGAATGAATGAGAATAAATTAATGAAAACGAAAATAAATAAACAAATGTATGTATTATATATAGCCGTATACATGACAGTGTATAGCTACATCCTGCATTTTACATTTATAAACTCCAAATAGTAGTGATACACTATCTGTGAACTTACCACTTCAGTAAACTCCAGTAGATGCCTAGTATACCTCAGGTGTTACTTAGTCTACTGTGTTTGTACACTGCTTGGTAAAGCAAATAGTAAGCAACAAACATTAAATTAAAGTTCAGGTTCATTAAGCTTTTTAAGTCCCTTCTTGTGTATGGTAATCTCAAAAGATACTAGTATTTGCATTGGAATATCTTACATTATTATAATTAAGGTTGGACGCACATAGCAACGCGCACCGCCTGTAGATCCGGACATTAATTTATTCCCCCCAATACCCCACCATTCGATAATACCCGAGCAGAAACAATCGCGCAGTAGTAGCAGAAGTATAATTTGCGAAGTTGTGGTGTTTTAATTTAGCTTCTTGTTGTCTCATATTCGTTTATAGCAACTCTCCATACGTCGTCTGAGCTCACGCGGAAAGGTGCACCTGGCTGCCTCTCCTCCAGTAGCCGTTCTCCGGACTCTGCGCACCTGAACTCAAGCGGATGGATCCACCAGGCTCGATTTCTGCGGAGCGAAGACTTCCCAAGATGCGCAGATCTAATACCTTCACCTCTGGCTATCTCCAATAAACTGCTCTCTCTTCTGACTCTCTTGTTATTGTTCTATTGATGTTTGTTTACTCTTGATAAGGGCGGGCTATTTTTAGAACCAATACAAACTAATTGAGAAAAAAAAAAGCTCGCGCACTCGTAGTTACGAGATATGGGGGTGGGGCTATTTCTTAAGAATTGCGGGTGGAATTAAAGTTCCAAATTTTGTAACAGTTTTTCTTGGAATCTAATAATGAGAACTACATAAAAATTTTACACACGGGTAAACCAAAAAAAAAATGAACTGCACCACGTAGAGAATTTTTCAATATCTTATAAATAGAAAAAATTGCGAATAAATCATTAAGTAATATTGAAATGGAGAATAACTCTATGTCTTGCAGTAGAGTATCGGCTCTGCTAGTAGTGCACCAAATTGCGGAGCTCCAACTACCGCACCGCTCCAAAAAACTGCTACAAAGTTTTATAACCAGGCCCCAATATTTCCTGATATTTCTTCCAGATTCGCTCTAAAATTAGTGAGCGGCTCCTTGGCAGGTACTTTGTCCTTGTGTAGTAGTGGAGAAGCCCCTGTAAGTATACAATAGTAGTAATCGTGCATAGCAACCATCAACAAAAAATTGCGTAGGCGGTGTGCGGCCACCCTTAAGCTATTTAAAGTTAGCAGAGAGCTAACAGGAACACTCTCAGTATTTGTGACCGTCTATAGGAAAACCAGGCACAACGCGGCACCATTCGAATTTTTTTTTTCCACTTACGGAGTTGTCGGCGTCCAGATATTGAGCTCTCCAAGTTTTATCGTCGTAGCTTAATTCGTTCCCGCTATAAAAGACCTAACCGTTCCCTTCTGCCGGCTTAAAACAATACATTTTTAAGAAATTGATCGATCTTTTCTCGATATTACGCGCGCCGCGTTGTGCCCGGTTTTCCCGTAGACGGTCACATTTAATGAATTAATTAAAACAAAGTGATAATGAACAGCATCATTTAGTTGCTATACACGTCAGGGGAAAATATTGGACTTGAGCATCATTTAGTATACATGCACACCAGGATAAAACATTGAACTTGAGCATCATTTAGTATACACACCAGGTTAAAACATTTGGCTGTCTAAAGTAGAGTATACTTCTGTTATACTCCACAAGTAAACATCAAGATTACATAGGGTAAGTATATTACTAGTATAACTTTGTTATACATACGTGGTTTCACATAAGTATAACATATTTTTTGCATGGTGAAATATTCTTAGATGCTTTGTCTAAAACCTACTTAATGTTCAGAATTGGCTGAAACCTTGCATCACTATCTTGTAAGCATTCACTTTGCTTGAAACCTTCCAATGAGTACCATGCATTAAATTTCATCATTAACAATATGTACCATAAAGTGTACGAACTGGTATGGTGGACACGCCACTGCATACAGGACCTGAAGTAGCAAGATGCGTTTAAAATAAAACGAGATTTAGACGTGTATGAATTGGTGCGTGCGAGGTGCTCGCAATTTTAGTCTTGGAAACGTCATTGTTCTTACATAGCCTTTACAACTAATTATTGGTTAAACATGAGTGACATTACCTGCTTCTAAGTGATCTGTTGCAAGATTGAGAGCATGCATTTAATGAATAGCAGCATGGCACTTCAAATTTTGTTGTTTCTTCTCAATGAATAAAACTTCGTCTCAAATAATGGGAAGGAACTTTAGGGCTACCGTACATTTTAGACGCGTAAAGCTAACTATGTCAGAGAATGTCACTTTTAGCACTAATCAAATTGCGCTTATAATAATAGTTATAATTTATTAACGCTTTTAAAACAACAAAATAATGGTACTTTTGCTTATGATAACGTTAAGTTCTCTAAAGTCAGGGCAATCTATTCACTTTGTCTGTAGCAAAGCAGAGTATTATTGTCCTCCTACTTATGAATGTAGGCCCAGGGAACAACGCTGCACCGAAAATGATAATTGTACATATCCCAACAATGATGATATGTGTTTTTCTGACGGTTCCAAGAAATCCTTCGCAGTCAGAGTAGGATACGTACCACTAATTAAAGTATTCGGAAAAAGTTTGATTTCACACCCTTTTATAGAGTATAGGGGCTTTACGTATGAATACTTACCAACTGGTGTTGAAATTGTGGAACTGTACAGAGACGATTGGAGACATAGGACAATTCGGACAGTGGGATATAGCTCTTGTACGTATGCAGATGTTGCTACATTTACAGCAATTTGGGATAAAAAATCGTTTAATTCAATTTCACACAACTGTATATTATTTTCAAAGGCTATGGTTAGATTTCTTATGAGTGACAAATGTGAAGGCAGGAAGAAAAAAAAGACCCTATCGTTTATTTTTGGGTAGAAAATTAAAAATGAATGCACACAATATATATGATAAGAGAGTAGCAGGGGTGCCAGTTATCTGTATTAGTTGGCCTTACCTGGGGCAACTGCTGGAACATTTTATTGCGTATTGCGTACACTGGCTATTATTCAGAGTTATTTCGAAGCGGCCGAAAGAGCTACTGCGTTCATTTTTTTTCCAGAGGTAGCCTGAGGGCTTCTTCGCAACATTACAGAGACATATTTCTAATATCTATATATATGTTTTTTTGTTAACAGTAAAATTTCATGCCGTTTTACTCGCGCGTTATTCTAAAAAAACTCTCTGTAACTTTATTCTAAGGGGGGTATTTTGCTTGTGCGCAAAATTTGGATTCAATTCAGTGATCCAGTTCCACGAAATATCAATTTTTATTTTCAAGTTGACAACCAATTCCAATTTCACCCCGCCCCCCATAACGTTGAGCTCCACGAACGCACAATTTATTTGGTAAGATAATCAATTAACTTGAGACAGCTCTAAAAAGAGCCCATTTGTAAACAATAATAAGAAATACAAATGAGACGTGGGATGGCCGTTGTAACTTTGGAAATAGTTAGTCCCTCGAGCATAAGTGATGGGTATTCCCGATGTTGCTTAAAGTTGGTTGCTCATTAGTGGGAGGGGTAGTTCAGCACAAGATTTAGACTTGTAGGCGATAGGGCTGAAGAGTATAGCGGTAGCAATCCCGATGGAAAGAACTGAAGTGATGATGATGGAGTCTATACGCAGCGGAGTTTCAATACAAGGTTGGTGGAATTGTCGGAGCTGGTACCAGTCAGTTTGGAGTCGGTCATGGTTGAGACAGAGTTTTAAGCTGCTCCAATGTCTTCCCCGCAAGTATAATAGAAGGATGTTATTCAGGTAATATAGAAAGTGTAGTCACTTCTGAATCTCTGGGCTCATTCTGGAGGATGACCTGACAGATGGCTGAAAGTAGTTGGCAACTGAAACATGCTCTGTAATGAGGTAAGGACTGCTCAGGTAGCTAGCAGGTAGACTATTCCAATCCCTTTTGAGATGGTGAACAAATATAGCAAAAAAAATGTTTGCATGGTAAATTCCAAGTGATCCAGTCAGGACATGAGCATGACGGTTGAGTGAACATCACACTATGATATTTTTCTATATAGTTCCAACTACTGAAAATATGCCTCTTTCATCATCAATTATTAAAGTTACATCTTCACTAGTGTACTTCAATGCCTTTGATCTCTTTTCCAGGCAGTGTGAAAATTGTAGTCTTTGGTCTATTGTGTAAATAATCTAACCTAATGGAATTATAATGTTCAAATTAGCTACTTCGTTTATAATTCAATGCTCGAAATGCCTTTACCCAAAGCTACAACACATAATTCGTAGTTTTGTACACAAAAATTGTTATTCTCGTAATCAAATTGTAGTGCGTGTATAATAATTACATGCTATTAATGGTGCACTCCATGAGTAGGCATACATTACTGGGAACTACTGTAAAGCCTGAAATTTTAGCTAGCCATTAAATATAGCGAAATTAGAGAAATTAATTAAAACGCTAAATTTTATGGGCGCCGAATATTTTAAAATTAATTAAAACGCTAAATTTTATGGGCGCCGAATATTTTAAACCAAGGGTCAAAGTTCACTAGCCTTATGCATCAGCTCTTAATGATGTCTCTCAAGCGCTGGCTAGTTCCAAGTAGTAGTTCTGTGTCTCAGTTGCTCCCAGAAGGTGATGATGAGGCTACCAAAGCTGCCAATAAACAAGTGAGTGAGATTTTACAAGTAGCTAAAGAAAGGAAGAAGAGAGGGCCCAACAAGACTCATGATGTTGTAACTAGAGTGAAAATAGCCAAGTACACGTGTGAAAATGGGAATAAAGCAGCTGTGGAGAAATTTTCTGATGAGCTGGGCTATAAAGTGTCAGAAAGCAGTGTTAGAAAGAATGAAGAAAGCTTACCTCGAGAAGTTGAAGCTAGGAAAAGACCCAGACTCGATCAAAAGCCTTCCACATGCATCTAGAGGTCGACCACTCATGTTGGGAGACTATGATGCAGAAGTAGTGAAATAATTATGTTCAGTGCTTGCGCAGAGCTGGAGGCACTGTGAACCGTTCCATTGTCATTGCAGCTGCCAAGGGAATAGTGTCTCATCGGAATCCTTCACTTTTAAAAGAGCACGGTGGCCCTATTGATCTTGGACGCAAGTGGGCTGAATCATTTCTATTCCGCCATGGGTATGTGAAGCGTAAAGCTACTAAGGCAGCCAGAAAGCTACCAGCAGACTTTGCCGATATCAAGCTAACCTTTTTGGAAAGAATTACGAATGAAGTACAGTCTAATTCAATTCCTTTAGCCTTAGTCTTAAACTGGGATCAAACTGGCTCAAAACTTGCTCCTGTTAGTGAATGGACTCTGTCCTGTTGTTGGCAAAGATGACAAAAGGGAGATCACTGTTCTAATAACTGTAGCTGCAACTGGTGATATGTTGCCACCCCAAGTCATTTATAAAGGCGAGACTCCAGGACGCCATGCCAAAGTTACTTTTCCCGAGGATTGGGCCATTACTCATAGTGAGAGTCATTGGAGCACTGAAGTTACAAAGCTTGAATACGTTGACAATGTTCTGGTTCCATATGTGTGTACAACCCGCCAGAAACTTGGTTTGGCTGATGATCACCCTGCGCTTGCAATATTTGATGTTTTCATGTCACATCGCTGTGATTCTGTATTAAAGAAATTAAAAGAAATTTCTAGCTGTGCAAGTACTTTCTTGTAGCAATCTGGTTGTAGCTAAAACTGGTATAGTGAATTTTCTGTAATTGAGAAGATTACTGCAGCAGTGATAATGCCGTTGCTGTAGCCATTGTATTGCTTAGAATTGAAAATCAATGAAATATTGGTGGCCTGCTTCAAACTTGGATGTTGATCTGTAATTTTTTTGCAGGACAAAATGAAACCGTAGATGAAATGTGACCAGGACAAAATGAAACCGTAGATTGAATGTGACCTTATACCAGATGAAAATAATAATCATGCCGTTGTTTACTTGCTCTTAGTAGTGAGGGTGAGCAATGTCATACTTTATAAATGAGGACCTAGGACTAAGGTAAAAATTCAAGTCTGTCCCGCAGATTTTGGGACAGTTGGAGTCTATGAAATTTAGGCTGTTAACATTCCAACTCCAACATGCATCTACATCTTCTCACACAAGAACTAAAAAATTAGTTTTATGATGTTTGCTGTGTAGCTAAAATTAAAATGACACCTATAGTGACTACAGACAGCAAATTCAGTGATTCACAGTATATCTGGCAAAAGAGAATTCAGCTTTCAGGCCACGAAACTACTCACCTAGACTTGAAGCCTGTGTACACCATAGCGCAAGTTCCACTATAGTCCAGTCCATAACACATTGGTATAACAATCTGGCGGAGCCGAACCCTTTACCATCCCTGATCGTTTCCCCGCGGGTAGCATATCAGGATTGGTAAAAGGTCTTTCCACAACTAATCATTACAGCATGCAACCTTTGACAATGATTTGGACGACCATTTCTAGTCTTTACTAATACTCTTATGGTAAAGGGTTTTTACTCTATTACTCTAATGGTAAAGGGTTTTCGGGGTACGAAGTTACTGTGTAGTTGAAAATAAACCTTCAAATAGATGAGAAGTAATCTGTTCAGTTAAACTTCATAGCTGGGTCACAAGTTTATCCTCTGGCTAACTCATTGGGAAAATTTCAAAAAAGTAAAAAAAAAAAAAGGAATAGCTATAGCTAGCTATCAGTGTGGAGGTCCTTTTTTTATGTGATCAACCAAATTATTTATTATTGTTACAGTAATTACTAGGTATGTCAATTTTAATGAAGTTGAGTGCTAGGGAGATACAGGCCCATCAATTCTTGCCCTTCTTATGGCACTAGACAGATGCGTGTCTCTGAACCATGTACTACTAGACGTTTTTAGTTGTGCCAACTCACCCATTGCCTTTTAATTGACATTATTATAATTGTTATTATTATTATTACTATTATTGTTGTAATGCTTATTATCTGTACATTCTGAGTTTTGATTTATATACTTGAAAAAATTGCTTGTTTAATTTATTTAATGCGCCATGCATAAGCTGTGAAGCAATTAAATAAAGGATTAAATGAGAATGAATGAATGAGAATAAATTAATGAAAACGAAAATAAATAAACAAATGTATGTATTATATATAGCCGTATACATGACAGTGTATAGCTACATCCTGCATTTTACATTTATAAACTCCAAATAGTAGTGATACACTATCTGTGAACTTACCACTTCAGTAAACTCCAGTAGATGCCTAGTATACCTCAGGTGTTACTTAGTCTACTGTGTTTGTACACTGCTTGGTAAAGCAAATAGTAAGCAACAAACATTAAATTAAAGTTCAGGTTCATAAAGCTTTTTAAGTCCCTTCTTGTGTATGGTAATCTCAAAAGATACTAGTATTTGCATTGGAATATCTTACATTATTATAATTAAGGTTGGACGCACATAGCAACGCGCACCGCCTGTAGATCCGGACATTAATTTATTCCCCCCAATACCCCACCATTCGATAATACCCGAGCAGAAACAATCGCGCAGTAGTAGCAGAAGTATAATTTGCGAAGTTGTGGTGTTTTAATTTAGCTTCTTGTTGTCTCATATTCGTTTATAGCAACTCTCCATACGTCGTCTGAGCTCACGCGGAAAGGTGCACCTGGCTGCCTCTCCTCCAGTAGCCGTTCTCCGACTCTGCCACCTGAACTCAAGCGGATGGATCCACCAGGCTCGATTTCTGCGGAGCGAAGACTTCCCAAGATGCGCAGATCTAATACCTTCACCTCTGGCTATCTCCAATAAACTGCTCTCTCTTCTGACTCTCTTGTTATTGTTCTATTGATGTTTGTTTACTCTTGATAAGGGCGGGCTCTTTTTAGAACCAATACAAACTAATTGAGAAAAAAAAAAGCTCGCGCACTCGTAGTTACGAGATATGGGGGTGGGGCTATTTCTTAAGAATTGCGGGTGGAATTAAAGTTCCAAATTTTGTAACAGTTTTTCTTGGAATCTAATAATGAGAACTACATAAAAATTTTACACACGGGTAAACCAAAAAAAAAATGAACTGCACCACGTAGAGAATTTTTCAATATCTTATAAATAGAAAAAATTGCGAATAAATCATTAAGTAATATTGAAATGGAGAATAACTCTATGTCTTGCAGTAGAGTATCGGCTCTGCTAGTAGTGCACCAAATTGCGGAGCTCCAACTACCGCACCGCTCCAAAAAACTGCTACAAAGTTTTATAACCAGGCCCCAATATTTCCTGATATTTCTTCCAGATTCGCTCTAAAATTAGTGAGCGGCTCCTTGGCAGGTACTTTGTCCTTGTGTAGTAGTGGAGAAGCCCCTGTAAGTATACAATAGTAGTAATCGTGCATAGCAACCATCAACAAAAAATTGCGTAGGCGGTGTGCGGCCACCCTTAAGCTATTTAAAGTTAGCAGAGAGCTAACAGGAACACTCTCAGTATTTGTGACCGTCTATAGGAAAACCAGGCACAACGCGGCACCATTCGAATTTTTTTTTTCCACTTACGGAGTTGTCGGCGTCCAGATATTGAGCTCTCCAAGTTTTATCGTCGTAGCTTAATTCGTTCCCGCTATAAAAGACCTAACCGTTCCCTTCTGCCGGCTTAAAACAATACATTTTTAAGAAATTGATCGATCTTTTCTCGATATTACGCGCGCCGCGTTGTGCCCGGTTTTCCCGTAGACGGTCACATTTAATGAATTAATTAAAACAAAGTGATAATGAACAGCATCATTTAGTTGCTATACACGTCAGGGGAAAATATTGGACTTGAGCATCATTTAGTATACATGCACACCAGGATAAAACATTGAACTTGAGCATCATTTAGTATACACACCAGGTTAAAACATTTGGCTGTCTAAAGTAGAGTATACTTCTGTTATACTCCACAAGTAAACATCAAGATTACATAGGGTAAGTATATTACTAGTATAACTTTGTTATACATACGTGGTTTCACATAAGTATAACATATTTTTTGCATGGTGAAATATTCTTAGATGCTTTGTCTAAAACCTACTTAATGTTCAGAATTGGCTGAAACCTTGCATCACTATCTTGTAAGCATTCACTTTGCTTGAAACCTTCCAATGAGTACCATGCATTAAATTTCATCATTAACAATATGTACCATAAAGTGTACGAACTGGTATGGTGGACACGCCACTGCATACAGGACCTGAAGTAGCAAGATGCGTTTAAAATAAAACGAGATTTAGACGTGTATGAATTGGTGCGTGCGAGGTGCTCGCAATATTAGTCTTGGAAACGTCATTGTTCTTACATAGCCTTTACAACTAATTATTGGTTAAACATGAGTGACATTACCTGCTTCTAAGTGATCTGTTGCAAGATTGAGAGCATGCATTTAATGAATAGCAGCATGGCACTTCAAATTTTGTTGTTTCTTCTCAATGAATAAAACTTCGTCTCAAATAATGGGAAGGAACTTTAGGGCTACCGTACATTTTAGACGCGTAAAGCTAACTATGTCAGAGAATGTCACTTTTAGCACTAATCAAATTGCGCTTATAATAATAGTTATAATTTATTAACGCTTTTAAAACAACAAAATAATGGTACTTTTGCTTATGATAACGTTAAGTTCTCTAAAGTCAGGGCAATCTATTCACTTTGTCTGTAGCAAAGCAGAGTATTATTGTCCTCCTACTTATGAATGTAGGCCCAGGGAACAACGCTGCACCGAAAATGATAATTGTACATATCCCAACAATGATGATATGTGTTTTTCTGACGGTTCCAAGAAATCCTTCGCAGTCAGAGTAGGATACGTACCACTAATTAAAGTATTCGGAAAAAGTTTGATTTCACACCCTTTTATAGAGTATAGGGGCTTTACGTATGAATACTTACCAACTGGTGTTGAAATTGTGGAACTGTACAGAGACGATTGGAGACATAGGACAATTCGGACAGTGGGATATAGCTCTTGTACGTATGCAGATGTTGCTACATTTACAGCAATTTGGGATAAAAAATCGTTTAATTCAATTTCACACAACTGTATATTATTTTCAAAGGCTATGGTTAGATTTCTTATGAGTGACAAATGTGAAGGCAGGAAGAAAAAAAAGACCCTATCGTTTATTTTTGGGTAGAAAATTAAAAATGAATGCACACAATATATATGATAAGAGAGTAGCAGGGGTGCCAGTTATCTGTATTAGTTGGCCTTACCTGGGGCAACTGCTGGAACATTTTATTGCGTATTGTACACAAATATATAATTACAGTCTGTAATAATAGTTAGCTACAGCCTAGTAATAGGGTCTCCAATTGTAGTGTACTAGAGCTGAGCTGGGCGTTCTGAACTCTTTGAGGGCGCTACACTAAAGCCTAAGGTATTCTGAATGAGCTATCCACAAAAACACAGCAGCTAAATAACATTGCAATAGTACCCAATTAGGGACTTTACTTATAAAATCCTGCCCTGAATGTGGGGGCATTACATAACGGCTGACCTACTGGATTTAAATTTCCTCTATCAGGTCTGGTAAAACCTAGTCATGTCAGATAAAGTTCCTTGACATTCAGTAGAAGTGCTGCTGGTTACTTCTAAAAAGCGGTTGCAAAGCGGTAGAAGGCGGCGTAGATTTAAAATGGAAGGGAATAGAATACAAAAAGGCAAGCTATTAATTTGAACTAAAAAGCGTGTGGAATCGACAAGTAAAAGCGTTTAGTTGTCAAAAGAAAGGTGAAAATACTATAATACAGTTCGTCCAGCTTAAAGAGTAGAAAGTACAGATCTCAAAACTTAGACTAGTTGCAATCACAACAAGCTTAGCCATACCTTTTTTGTGTTGTTAGATCCCAATCCACTCGAAACTAAGTCATATAAAACAGCAAAAGTATAAGAACTACGCTATCTCCATAGACATTCCATACATTAAGCGCCATTTTATTTGACGTCACAAATTCGTCAGTCCTACGTCACAACTCGTAGTTAAACTGGAGCCTTGCCCTCACACGGCAGCTCCTATTCGGGAACTTCCCTTCGCAAATTGACTGTTTTTGCTATGTCTTTATATTTCTTTTTCTGTGTACTGTGGGCTTACTTTGTTGTTACAGGTGGAATGAGCACCAAAGAGGACTCCAGCAAGCCAAATTTGAAGAATGAAGACTCCCTGGGACGGAGATACAGCTCTGCACACTGGCTATTATTCAGAGTTATTTCGAAGCGGCCGAAAGACCTACTGCGTTCATTTTTTTTCCAGAGGTAGCCTGAGGGCTTCTTCGCAACATTACAGAGACATATTTCTAATATCTATTATATGTTTTTTTGTTAACAGTAAAATTTCATGCCGTTTTACTCGCGCGTTATTCTAAAAAAACTCTCTGTAACTATATTCTAAGGGGGGTATTTTGCTTGTGCGCAAAATTTGGATTCAATTCAGTGATCCAGTTCCACGAAATATCAATTTTTATTTTCAAGTTGACAACCAATTCCAATTTCACCCCGCCCCCCATAACTTTGAGCTCCACGAACGCACAATTTATTTGGTAAGATAATCAATTAACTTGTGACAGCTCTAAAAAGAGCCCATTTGTGACAGTGCCTAGGAAAAGGGACCTTTTCCGTAACAAAGTGAAAAATGAGTTATTCATACCACTGTGTAGAGCACTTCTTATGGAGTATTTTGATATCAAGTTTATAGGCAGGCGCTCCTTGGTTCACTAAATATACGAGCGGCAATCTGACCATCTTGAGCACAGTTAGTTCGAGAAAACTGCGATTAAAACTTCTTATTCAATTTCTCGCGGAGTTAACGTTGAATTCCGTAATCTAACCGGAAGTCCGCGATACGGGTTACGTAAGACTGTTACTTATGCTTGGAAAATGGTGGCGATCAGCTGAACGGCAGTAAGTTATAGTTGGGGCCTCCTACTTCATTGATGGGGGAGGCCTTACTCAGTTTAGACCCTACATTGTGTAAGAGTACTAGACAGGTATGTCTTTAAATAACACTGGATGCGTATAGACATAATTTTGCAGGCCGTTTTGTGCTTTTTTTTTTTTCTGTTTCCAACAGTTTGATAGTTACAGTAAGTCATTGATACAGTCACTCTTTTAGAAATGATCAACTAGCTTGGTTTGTTAGTTCACTGGCTAGCTAAGTTTAGGGTTATATTTGTCTTGCAGCCAGCTCGTTGCCTGTTTTGGAACAAATGAACAATAGGAATCTCTTTAAATCAATGAACAAAAATGATGGACTTTCAAAATGTGTTGCCTTCTCTTGTTGTAGTGTGACAGAAGTCCTCATCATCACTGAAACTTTTGTCCTGTCAGAGACTTGCTGATTCTTCTATTGTCTTCACAAAAGTAGTCCCAGGAGTCTCCAGGTCTGCAGGCTCCAACTACAAGACTCCATAAATAGCAACATCAACCTATATAGCTTGATTATTCACATTTACTATTTCTATTCTGTTGCTGCAATGCTAACAAAAACTTATAAGAATATTTACCCGCGATTATCCGAGGTAGGGGTAATTTGTTGCTGGGCAACAAATTGAATTCGCCCACGATTTTCAATTACCCGCGGGTTGGATTTCCGTGCAGGCACGGAAGGTCAAAATAGAGAGTAAAAGGTGCCTGTGTTTAAACAGGGCGCTCGGACCTTTAACAACGGTTTCAGCCACTCAAATTTGGTGTCAGTGTAGCTAAAGGGTAGGAGATACCTGTGGGCCAATAAAAAGAAAACCAAAAAAAATTTTTTTTGTCGGTGTTTGGGCTCTACTGTACATTTTTGATGTTACGTAAAAGGTCCCTTTTCCTAGGCACTGTCACATTTGTAAACAATAATAAGAAATACAAATGAGCCGTGGGATGGCCGTTGTAACTTTGGAAATAGTTAGTCCCTCGAGCATAAGTGATGGCGTATTCCCGATGTTGCTTAAAGTTGGTTGCTCATTAGTGGGAGGGGTAGTTCAGCACAAGATTTAGACTTGTAGGCGGTAGGGCTGAAGAGTATAGGGTAGCAATCCCGATGGAAAGAACTGAAGTGATGATGATGGAGTCTATACGCAGCGGAGTCTCAATACAAGGTTGGTGGAATTGTCGGAGCTGGTACCAGTCAGGGTGGAGTTGGTCATGGTTGAGACAGAGTTTTAAGCTGCTCCAATGTCTTCCCGGCAAGTATAATAGAAGGATGTTATTCAGGTAATATAGAAAGTGTAGTCACTTCTGAATCTCTGGGCTCATTCTGGAGGATGACCTGACAGATGGCTGAAAGTAGTTGGCAACTGAAACATGCTCTGTAATGAGGTAAGGACTAGCAGGTAGACTATTCCTCCAATCCCTTTTGAGATGGTGAACAAATATAGCAAAAAAAAATGTTTGCATGGTAAATTCCAAGTGATCCAGTCAGGACATGAGCATGACTGTTGAGTGAACATCACACTATAATTTTTTTCTATATAGTTCCAATTACTGAAAATATGCCTCTTTCATCATCAATTATTAAAGTTACATCTTCACTAGTGTACTTCAATGCCTTTGATCTCTTTTCCAGGCAGTGTGAAAATTGTAGTCTTTGGTCTATTGTGTAAATAATCTAACAAATTTGCTACTTCGTTTATAATTCAATGCTCGAAATGCCTTTACCCAAAGCTACAACACATAATTCGTAGTTTTGTACACAAAAAATGTTATTCTCTAATCAAATTGTAGTGCGTGTATAATAATTACATGCTATTAATGGTGCACTCCATGAGTAGGCATACATTACTGGGAACTACTGTAAAGCCTGAAATTTTAGCTAGCCATTAATTTTAGCGAAATTAGAGAAATTAATTAAAACGCTAAATTGTATGGGCGCCGAATATTTTAAACCAAGGGTCAAAGTTCACTAGCCTTATGCATCAGCTCTTAATGATGTCTCTCAAGCGCTGGCTAGTTCCAAGTAGTAGTTCTGTGTCTCAGTTGCTCCCAGAAGGTGATGATGAGGCTACCAAAGCTGCCAATAAACAAGTGAGTGAGATTTTACAAGTAGCTAAAGAAAGGAAGAAGAGAGGGCCCAACAAGACTCATGATGATGTAACTAGATGAAAATAGCCAAGTACACGTGTGAAAATGGGAATAAAGCAGCTGTGGAGAAATTTTCTGATGAGCTGGGCTATAAAGTGTCAGAAAGCAGTGTTAGAAAGAATGAAGAAAGCTTACCTCAGAAATTGAAGCTAGGAAAAGACCCAGACTCGATCAAAAGCCTTCCACATGCATCTAGAGGTCGACCACTCATGTTGGGAGACTATAATGCAGAAGTAGTGAAATAATTATGTTCAGTGCTTGCGCAGAGCTGGAGGCACTGTGAACCGTTCCATTGTCATTGCAGCTGCCAAGGGAATAGTGTCTCATCGGAATCCTTCACTTTTAAAAGAGCACCGTGGCCCTATTGATCTTGGACGCAAGTGGGCTGAATCATTTCTATTCCGCCATGGGTATGTGAAGCGTAAAGCTACTAAGGCAGCCAGAAAGCTACCAGCAGACTTTGCAGATATCAAGCTAACCTTTTTGGAAAGAATTACGAATGATGTACAGTCTAATTCAATTCCTTTAGCCTTAGTCTTAAACTGGGATCAAACTGGCTCAAAACTTGCTCCTGTTAGTGAATGGACTCTGGAGAAGGAAATAACCAAGCAAATTCCTGTTGTTGGCAAAGTTGACAAAAGGGAGATCACTGTTCTAATAACTGTAGCTGCAACTGGTGATATGTTGCCACCCCAAGTCATTTATAAAGGCGAGACTCCAGGATGCCATGCCAAAGTTACTTTTCCCTAGGATTGGGCCATTACTCATATATTTGATGTTTTCATGTCACATCGCTGTGATTCTGTATTAAAGAAATTAATAGAGAACAATATTCATCAAGTCTTTATCCCTGCTGGCTGTACTGGTGAACTGCAACCACTCGACATTAGTTTTATTGAAGAATTTAAGTCGCTTATGAAGTCTAACTTCTCCCGTGGTATGCAAAAGAAGTCAAGGAATCATTAGACTGGAACTAATCTACAGGATATAAAAGTTGATCTTAGAGCTACACTGATGAAACATTTACATGCAAACTCGCTAATGATGTTTCTTACAACTCTTAAAGCCACACCAGATGTTATTGTCAGAGGATTTCAAAAGAGTGGGATCATAGACACAATCAGTTAGTTTTTTTATATAATTTTTTGGTTCACATGTAAAACGCTAAATTTAATGGCTGCCAATATACCATGAATGCCCAAAACGCTAAATATTATGGCCACTATAAAATCACCTTAGCTGCAAAAATGCTGTACAAAAATTTAACTTGCTTCAATAAAGGTGCAGACCGAAGTTCTAACAAGGCCTGCACTTACTATGCTTTATTCTAGCTACTGATGGACCTCAAGTAGTAAATAATCTAAGCCCATGAAGGCCCTAACATCATGAAAACATCGAAACAAGTTTGAATTGGATGGCTCCAATTATTTTACACCAAAAGCTCCACCTAAAGAGCCTGTACACAAAAATTGAAACATTTTACAGGATAATTTGAATGTTTGAAAAACAATTGACAGGGTAAGGATTAATAAGAAACCTAGCATTTTATGACCGTCTACAGGAAAACCGGGCACAACGCGGCACTCTTCGAAAAAACTTCTTTTTCACTTACAGAGTTGTCGGCATCCAGATATTGAGCTCTCCAAGTTTTATCGTTGTAGCTTAAGTCGTTCCCACTATAATAGACCTAACCGTTCCCTTCCGTCGGTTTGAAACAATACATTTTTAAGAAATCAATCGATCTTTTCTCGATATTTACGCACGCCGCGTTGTGCCCGGTTTTCCTGTAGACGGTCACCTTTGTACTCTTTGTTTACCTTTGGTGAACTTAGCCATTATCCATTAAGCCATTCCTGTACTGATGTGTTGTTTATCCAAATTTCAATGTCAATTAGGTTCTGTACATGCTGATTATAGTAAACATTGAGGGGTTGCTCATAGTCTGTTGGAGAAGGAGACTGAGCCACATCTCTGAGTAGATGGAGCAATGTGTTCCATCTTCAGAAGATAAGACATGCTTCTTATCTTTGACCCATCTCTCCAGGCTTGTTCTTGACGGAAATCACAAAGGTATGTTACAAGCTGGGAATGTAGTTTAAATGGATTCAATCTCAGCTTCTGAATAGTCAACCATGAAGTATGGAGGTTGCCATGCAGGGTTCCATGATGACAAGATTTGTAAAGCTTCTCTTATTTGCTCAGCTGTTTCTGACTGAAGAACAAAATCAGCTATGACTGTATATCCCACATTAGTTTAAACAGCTACAAAAAATAGTGCTAACTCATATTATGTGGTTATGTATGTAGCATCTATAAACCATACTTCACCATGAACGTTTGCTGCCAAGGCTTTTGGTGAATGTACAAAATGGTTTGTTCAAGCTTGCTTGATTCACTTTCTTCAGAAGATTCAATATACGGTCAAAAATAAAAATGAGATTTAGGCTTCTCTTTTTACCATTTTGAACTTTAAGCCTCAAATTTTCTTGATAAAGCCTGCTCAATTGACAAGCATGCTGAGTTATATGTGGTTGTGGATATCAGTAGATGTTGGGTCATACTCATGATCAGTTACTTCAGGTTAGATATCTACACATATGTCACAGTGTCTAGGAAAAGGGACCTTTTCCGTAAAAAAATGAAAAATAAGTTATTCATACCACTGTGTAGAGCACTTCTTAAGGAGTATTTTGATATCAAGTTTATAGGCAGGGCTCCATGGTTCACTAAATATACGAGCGGCAATCTGACCATTTTGAGCACAGTTATTTCGAGAAAACTGCAATTAAAACTTCTTATACCATGGTTGCTGCGTTAACACCCACGGATTAAAAGTGATATTTTCCGGTGATTTTTCCTGGGGCTATGATATTTTCCAGGCGCGGTGTCAAGCGAATTCTTCCGTGTTTCCGCCCAAAATTAAAATTCAATTAAAATTCAATTGAAGCTCCCCAGAATGTTTACTTTAGCAAGTTCTTATTCAATTTTTCGCGGAGTTAACGTTGAATTCCGTAATCTAACCGGAAGTCCGCGTTGTGGGTTACGTAAGACTGTTACTTATGCTTGGAAAATGGTGGCGATCAGCTGAACGGCAGTAAGTTACAGTTAGGGCCTCCTACTTTATTGATGGGGGAGGCCTTACTCAGTTTAGACCCTACATTGTGTAGAGTACTAGACAGGTATGTCTTTAAATAGCACTGGATGCGTATAGACATAATTTTGCAGGACGTTTTGTGCTTCTTTTTTTTTTCTGTTTCCAACAGTTTGATAGTTACAGTAAGTCATTGATACAGTCACTCTTTTAGAAATAATCAACTAGCTTGGTGTGTTAGTTCACTGGCTAGCTAAGTTTAGGATTATATTTGTCTTGCAGCCAGCTTGTTTCCTGTTTTGGAACAAATGAACAATAGGAATCTCTTTAAATCAATGAACAAAAATGATGGACTTTCAAAATGTGTTGCCTTCTCTTGTTGTAGTGTGACAGAAGTCCTCATCATCACTGAAACCTTTGTCCAGTCAGAGACTTGCTGATTCTTCTATTGTCTTCACAAAAATAGTCCCAGGAGTCTCCAGGTCTGCAGGCTCCAACTACAAGACTCCATAAATAGCAACACTAACCTATATAGCTTGATTATTCACATTTACTATTTATATTCTGTTGCTGCAATGCTAACAAAAACTTATAAGAATATTTACCCGCGATTATCCGAGGTAGGGGTAATTTGTTGCTAGGCAACAAATTGAATTCGCCCACGATTTTCAATTACTCGCGGGTTGGATTTCCGTGCAGGCACGGAAGGTCAAAATAGAGAGTTAAAGGTGACTGTGTTTAAACAGGGCGCTCGGACCTTTAACAACGGTTTCAGCCACTCAAATTTGGTGTCAGTGTAGCTAAAGGGTAGGAGATACCTGTGAGCCAATAAAAAGAAAACCAAAAAAAAAAATTTTTGTCGGTGTTTGGGCTCTACTGTACATTTTTGATGTTACGTAAAAGGTCCCTTTTCCTAGGCACTGTCACATATGACCGACACATAAATTGACGCAGCACCATTAGTTTCATTGTATGCATTGTTGTACACTTCAGGCAAAACTATGTAATTTTTTTTAATTAGATTTAATGGTTTGTGGTTAGCAATGGCGTCTCTTATTTTTAAAAATTATCTTTCTTTTTCTGTTTTAGTTGTCCACACAATAGAACTGAAGTCCCTTCTGGACTTATATGGAACTCTTAATATATGTGACCGTTTTAGGAAAATAGGCCTAAACGCGGCATCTAAAGTTTTCTAATTTATTGTACCTGTAGGCTGCACGGGGCCTTGGGATGCCGTCCTCCTAATTTGGAAACTGTAGCACAAGCCGTCTTCGCCCTACGCACTACAACACTTCAGTATTTTTGCTAAACTTATTATTGCTGATTTCGAAAAACGCCGGGTAAAGGCGTTGCTAAGGTAAGGGGGCGTGCCTTGTGTCCGTATACTATTACTGCGTGTCTCCGGGACACTATGGAATAAACCGGTTACAGGCGGATTGAAAGAAGTCTAAAAGGCTTAATGCAGGGCACCTTAAGAAACTATGATGACGAGAATTGCGTGAGTACGTGAATTATGTAGAATAGTAAGTGAATTAGTTAGCTACAGTTTTTTCCCGGCTGTTAGTGAAAAGCCCGCCAATAATTTCTTAGCAACTCTCCGTACACGAGTCCAACCGGCTAGTGTTTCTAGCTTCCTAGTGTGAGTTCTAGAGCACGCCAGAGCTTACAACTGCGTCATAAGCTAGAGCTAACTGGTGTCTATCCATTTCTGCCATAAAAATTTTTTTGAAAAAAATCGACCCATAAGGCTTTACCCGGGGATACTGAAAAAAATTGTTTGCCGCGTTTAGGCCGATTTTCCCAAAACCGGTCACATATAGTAATGGAATATACTTTAACAGATGCTGTACAACCAATTTTCCCTGTTGCCTTTTAGATGTGTTGTTTGGACGATTGTTGTTTTTGTTAATATTAATAAAGTTTGCCTATTGGCTATTCAGAGTTTGAATTCTTGATATTATTGTGAATGGAGTATTATCAAATTTGATATTTTCTCTTTCAATAATATGCTCCCAAAATAGTTTGGGTACCTATTAAACAATAACATAGGTGGGAATAAAATAAATAAAACAGACAGCAAAAAGGAAGGTTATAGGGAACTCCTGTTAAGGGTACCCACACAAAGCAATGCACACCTCCTGTAGATCCGGACATTAATTTATTCCCTGTCGATACCCCACCATTCGATAATACGCCCTTGCCCTTCACTTCAGTTCAGCCAGCAGTTCTACAGTACTTCTTGAGTCTTCTTGGCATTCACTTCAGTTCAGCAAGTTATTTGGTCACTTTATTGCATCGTTGTTGTTACATTTTGTTAAGCTGAACGTCATATTGTGGGTTATCGTTTCTTACATTGTGTCATTTATACTCTATCATGTCTAATAAGCGGGGTAAGCAACTTCCCTCTGTTCCATTTGAGCTTGACTCACATTCAGACGAAGCTACATGCGGGGGTTCTGATTCCGCCTCACTTTCTTCCAAATCTGCTAGCTCTTCCAGTTCAGAACATTCTTAAAGTACCATTACAGAATTCGACCGCTTTAGTGATTTTGATGGCTTGTCCTCAGCTCCAAAAAGTAAATCTGGCTCTTTCACTTCTGCCTCAGCTTCCGAACGCACAGGAAACTCGGAAAGCTCAGTACACCGTTCGGTAGAGCATCCTATTCTTCCTCGGTCTGATGACTTTGAGAGAGCTCAAGCCTTTGCTACTAATCTTAAGAGTAATAACATAGACCCTAATACATGGATGCTTTACCATATGCAAGAGGAGATTCGTAAGATTTCTGACAACACTAGCTCAAGGTACTCTGATTTTTCCCGAAACAGAAATTCAATAGGCGAGCTGAAAAATGGTGACGACATTTTTGTATTCCTCCACAAATTTGAGGCTATCATGCATTCAAAATGCATTCCTCAAGAGTTTTGGTTAGAGTAGGTATCACCTTCCCTTACGGGAAAGTTTTGTGAGGCCTATTTTAATTGTTTCAAAAATACTTCCACTTATGCTGATATGCATGTTCTTCTGTTGGACGCATGGGGGTATTCTCTTGTTGAATATTTAGACTCTTTAGATTTGAAATTCAGAAATATGGTTCTCTCTCTCTTATGGAATACTTTACACACTGGAAATATAAATTTGAAGTCATACACTGCGGAGAATACTGCACAAGCTCTCCTTGGTGTTATCTCAGGTACTGGTCCGCCTTTAGCTGTGTTATCGGACCAAGGGCCTAACTTTATGTCAAAGGTGCTGTTACTGTTATATAAGAAGTTGGGCATTTCCCGTGTAAGGACCTCACCATACCACCCCCAGTCAAACGGGCGGTTGGAACGGTTTCATGCAACACTTAAGACTATGCTGATTAAGTTCATACACAATAAACATGATTGGCCCGCAGCGAGATGGAAATTGTAGTTGGCAGACTATGACATCGCCATTGAGCACATCAAGGGTCTCCACAACCCCATTGCTGACTCTCTCTCCCAGCAGGGATGGTCCGAGCCTGATTCTACTTCACAAGACGATTCACAGTGAACGTTTTCCTTCGATGAACTTGCTTTTATTTTATGGTACTCCGCCCTTTTCAAAAGGGGAGGGGAGGTGTGGTGTAGTAGCCAGATACTCCCCCACACTTACAGAACACCCACTAACATTAACACTTAGTTTATTAAGGGTGGCTGCACACCGCCAACGCAATTTTTTGTTGATGGTTGCTATGCACCATTACTACTATTGTATACTTACAGGGGCTTCTCTAGTACCTGCCGAAGGAGCCGCTCACTAATTTTAGAGCGAATCTGGAGGAAATATCCGGAAATATCGGGGCCTGGTTATAAAACTTTGTAGCACTTTTTTAGAGCGGTGCGGTAAGTTGGAGCTCCGCAATTTGGTGTACTACTAGCCAAGCCGAAACTCTACTGCAAGAGAAAGAGTTCTTATCCATTTAAATATTACTTTATGACATATTCACAATTTTTTCTATCTAGAAGATATTGAAAAATTCTCGTTGTGGTGCAGTTCATCTTTTTTTGGTTTAACCATGTATAAAATTTTTTTGTCGTTCTCATCATTTAGATTCTAAGAAAAACTGTTACAAAATTTGGAACTTTAAGGGTGCTGGCACATAGCAACGCGCGTGCACTGTTAATTGAGTTCTCAGACCACGAGTTGTAGTTCGTGGCTAGCCTAAAAAAACACTCGCACGGAATTCCGCCTTCAACTTCCTCGGGTATAGTTAGCGATCTTACTCGATCTATTCTTACGCAATCCCCTTGTGGTCTTTTATATATCCGGATCAGGGGTTCCCCTCGTGGCTGGTTTTATTTCAGGGCTGGTTTTATTCTGGCACGGTTATCTTTGGTGGTGGGTTATCAAGTTGTGGCCAATGTCTAGTAGAAGAGTCAGAGGAGCAAAGAGGAAACAGCAACTTCTTGCTGCTAGGCACAAGAAAAGATGTAATTCCAGTAGTAGTTGATTGTTGCAACACAGTTCTAGCTAACTGTACACCAACTAACAATACACTGTCTGTTATCTGACAAAATTACTGGCAAAATCCTAAATATTCAATTGCACATCTGAGGAAATATTGACTCCTGTTATGTAGTACATAACGTAACTACATTTTGTACAAAAAAAATTTGCAAAATTGAGATAAAAAATGTGTCAGGTTTATTATTGGTATCTCTGATGTAATATCACAGGTCCTGAATTGGAAGTGGGCGTAGGTCCATCTGTGCCAATGAATGCCGGTTCATCCGTGCCAGTAAGCACAGGTCCGTCTGTGCTAGCAAGCGCAGGTTCACATGCGCAGTTCAGCAGCCCCCATGGTAGTATCTGCTGGTTTCCCGTTCCTGAAGCAAAGCCAGTTGGTTTTTCTGGATCAGTAGAGCTCCCTAAAATTGTATTCAATGATGATTGGGGTAAATTACAATGATAAATAAAAATTTGAAAAACTCGATAACCTCGTATTTATTTTTTAGGGTCAAACGTGGACTGCTATGGGCACGGAGGTATACATAGCTGCAGTAAAAAAATTACCCCTCTCTCTCTCCTTTATGGCATCAAATGTGATGCCTTTGACCCTGCCTTCACCCCCCCCCCCCCCCCTCACAGTAAAACAAAAAACAAAAATTGTGCATGTTTACTAACAATCGACTCACAGTCGACTGTGAGTAACCAGAGATGTTTTTTAAAATACTTACAGACTCAAACTTGGATGACAGCGAGTATGCTGATGGCTTCAGTGAAGATGACTTCAGTGAAGATGACTCTGCAAGTATCCTCAAGGATGACTTGATAGACAGGTTGTGCGTACTCGCTGAAGACCTCAAGTTTCCCCATGACCACAGCATGATGTCGTCATGCATATCAACTGGCAGTGTGAGTTTCCACCATTCCGAAGAGTTTCGAATCCACAATTCGAAGTGTTCCTGGCGCCAGTACTATCCGGTAGTGTCCTTCCTCATTAGTGGCCACCTACATGCAGATTATGCAAGGCTCAGTGATTTGTTAGGTCTACCTAACTGTTCCAGCACTCAATGGCACAGGATAGTTGAAAAACTTGAGGAACATGTCACTGACCTGGCTGAGTGGTCCTGTGAACAGGTAAGACAGGATGTGATGGATCGGGGAGATGCACTCAAATGGCCACATTTGATGGGTTCTACCTCACTCGGGGCCATTATTCAAACAATTCGTCGGCCACTCTACACGACTACAGGTCAGGGAAAATTGCTTACTTAGCGCACAGGACAAAGAGAGGCAAACACAGCAATTGGAGTGGCACATCAGCTGGAGCCGAGACTGACATGCTGGATGAGGTCCTGAAAAAGGCCAAGCACGATGGATTTGTCATTCAAGAGTTAGTGACTGACAAGGACACCTCTGTCAATGCCACTTTCTGCCAGTATTTTCCCGAGGGAACACTCACATATTGCTCTAATCACTGTGCAAAGACCCTGCACAAAAATTTAGAGAAGATAAGAAAGAGCAAGTGTGAGGTGCGATAGATATACATATGTATATAATATGGGAATAGGAGGGTAATGATTTCTTATAAATTTACCTGCTTTTGTAATGAATGGCAGTGTAAGGCAGAAAAGTTCCACTGCAAGCGGATGACGGACCGTTTACTCAACTCGTGCAAGGCTGAGCTGAGTAACTTGATCGCGTCTGATGAAGTTGCATCTAGTGACGATCCGCTCAAGGGTTTTTCTGAAGCTATCCAGAACTTCATCAACCATTACTGCCTGCAAGACCATTCATCAAAATGGTGTCACCACCCAAAGGTAAATTATGTGTAATTAATTAAATAAAAATTTAAAATTAAATAACTTTTTAGTTCAATTCCGATGGTACACCCTATACAACGGATAATGGGTTTACCTGCAAAGCTCAGGTGGCTGGCTTTGAAGCTTTGATCCAGGAGATGGCTGCTCGGCCACAAGACTATGTTTCAGACCATGGCAGGTTGACGACCAACACTGTGGAGGGCTTCCACGGCATGGCACTGGTTTACCGTGACAAGCGCACGGATCTTGGCCCTGTTCACTACACCTGCAAAACTAACATGGCCATATGTCATAAAGTAAGAACAAAAATGAAATATTAGCTATAAGTAATATAAAATAATATTTGCAAATAGAATATTGGTCCTATATGAAAGGTATTATGCCTCATGAGAATGGGGATAGAAGTGCCAACACACGCTGTAGCTGCCATCCTAAAGGAGCAACATCATTGGACTTCTGACCAAGTTCGAAGGTCAAGTGCCGATCACCTTCAAAAGAGGTTCATATTTATTTAATCTACAAATGAGTCACGATATGAAGAAACCCTGTGAAAATTATAAGTGCACACCCGTATTTAAAAATCGTCGTATTCAGAGAAAGGAATGTAATTTTTACGGGGGAGTAAATATGTGGACACCGTTCCCCTCCTATTTTTACCCGTCCCCCCTCATGCACTGTTATAAAATATGCAATTTATGTAGAAACTTACAAAAGAAGAAAAAGAAGAGTCGTTATGAGCAGGAGAAAGGAGTAATGGGGACACTTAGAGGTGTTGGATGTGTGACTGGAGAATATGCAGGAGATGGGAAAGGAGAAGCTAATGATCCAGAATCATCAGCCACTGCTAGTGCTTTAGATGCTGACCCTGTTGTTGAGCTTTTGCACTCTGAAGAGGATGAGGATGATGGATCTAGTAGTAGTGCAATGAGCGAGTCCCATCCTCTTTTGATATTGTATGATTGCGAGACAACAGGGCTCAGCATCTACACCGAACACATCACTGATTTGGGTGCTAAAGTGATCCAACCTCCCCTTCCCGTTCCTAATCCAACATTTTCATCTTTGGTTAGGACTGGCCGAAACATATCGACTACAGGTATATTTAAAAAAAGAAGACAGATTATAACAAGTTGTAATTATAGATTGATAAAAATAATTTCCAGGGTAACGGGTATCACTTCCAACCTCTTGAGGGGTGAAAGGCCACTTTCAGTTGTACTGCCATTGTTTATAGAGTGGATCACAAGCAACATTAGCTTTGTACGTGAAAAAACAGGAATCCCTCGCTATCCAGGTATACCAAAGCTAACCTAACATTTTTTATTATTACCCATTCGTGCATATTAGTTTTAGTAGCTCATAATGGAACTGCCTTTGACTTTCCAATTCTCTGTGCGGAAATTGAAAGGCGCAGTGAATTGGCAACTCTGAATTTTCCATGCAACATCCACTTTAGTGATACTCTGCCATTATTGAGGAAGGTAAACAAAAAAATTTACATGACTTTTCAGGGTCTACATTGGACTTTATTTAGATGAAAAAAGATGGGGTGCAGATTTTGCAGAAGGCGTCACTTGGCATGGAGAAACTTCACCAGAAAATCGTTGGAGTTGACATTGAAAGTATAGAATACTATTTAGCAAGTAGTGTACATAGTATAAAATTCTTAAATTTACCTTAGATGCACACAGGGCTCTTCCAGATGTACTAGCACTTGAGCGGATCCTGCTTCATCCATCTCTAACAGGATGTCTAGAGGAACTTCACATTCAGTCGCCTAGCATGCAAATGAAGAAATGGTTAGCTCAGAAGACCCTGTATACCAATGCAGCACTACTCACCAGATCCCTTGGAAAGCCCAGCATCACACCAACACAAGCGAAGAAGTTAGTCACTGAGGGCTTCGATTTCCACACTCTATTGCTTCTCCGTAGAACCAGTGATACCAAGGATGCCTTCGTTGCCTCCCTGAAGCAGAAGGGAGTCAGGAGCAAGCCGCTCGGAGAGAAGTTGTACAGGGCGCTCTGCTCATCTTAGAAGTCTCAGCCCGGGCGCCTTCTCTCCATTTCGTTGTCAGTGTTTATTTATTTTTTCAAACCGGCTCTTTTCATAGCCACTGCATACCAAAATATTTTACCCTAAACAATAATCCGCGCGTATTCCTTACCTGCCCGAGGAGGGCGGGTCTGAAATTGACAAAATTGTGCAGGAAAGATTGGCTTGTTCTGCATGCTATTTCTGGCCATAAGTACGGAATGGGGGTTCAGAACCATTCTATTTTTGGAATACAGGTACAGAAGATAAAAATAAAAAAAATTACAGAGGGAAATTTCGTAATAACTGCAAATAACGGATATATTTAAGGAAATGATCGCCACAAAAATAATAACGATGAATAATTTGAAAACTAAATTGTAAATCGAAAAAAGCTTCTGTAATTGTGTCGGCAGTGAGTTCCAGAGTTCGTAGAGGGTGAGACCCCCAACTGTGGAGTTGAATTGTCGGGGATATTTTGTCATTTATGTTGGAGAATGTGATGGCTTATATCCGCCATAGTAGTTGCTTTGGACTTCTAATTTCTGGTAAGCCAGCTCCTTAGATAGTTTACTGTGAGGTCCGCTGTATAGGATAGCCTGCAAAACATAAGAAATATATAAAAGTAGGCCATAGCAACATAATTGATTTCGTTAATTGATTTGCGTGGGTGCATGCGTAGGCGGTGCGTAGGCGGTGTGCGGGCACCCTTAATTCCACTCGCAATTCTTAAGAAATAGCCCACCCCCTATATCTCGTACTACGAGTACGCGAGCAATTTTTTTTCAATTAGTTTGTATTGGTTCTAGAAAGAGCCCGCCTATATCAAGAGTAAACAAACATCAATACAACAATAACAAGAGTCAGAAGAGAGAGCAGTTTATTGGAGATAACCATAGGTGAAGGTATTAGATCTGCGCAGCTTGGGAAGTCTTCGCTCAGCAGAAATCGAGCCTGGTATATCCATCCGCTTGAGTTCAGGTGCGCAGAGTCCAGGGAACGGCTACAGGAGGAGAGGCAGCCTGGTGCACCTGTATAGCTTTTGTATTGTAACTGAGGGACCCTAGTCCTTCATGTAGATGCCCTCGCTCTCAGGGCATAGGGCATCTACATGGGAAACCGGGCACAACGGGGCGTGCGTAAATAACGAGAAAAGATCGATTTCTTAAAAATGTATTGTTTCAAGCCGACGGAAGGGACCGGTTTGGTGTATTACAGTGGGAACGACTTAAGCTACGACGATAAAACTTGGAGAGCTCAATATCTGGACGCCGACAACTCTGTAAGTGAAAAATAAAAATTTCGAAGGATGCCGCGTTGTGCCCGGTTTTCCTGTAGACGGTCACATATAGATGCCCTTTCTCTTAGGGCATTAATTTTTTTTTTTAGAACTACTTGGCTTAGTTGTAATTGATTAGGCCAGCTTTATAAAAACTGCACGAGACTACTGTAAGCTGAAGATCATTTACAGTGGGCTACTATGTATAGTGCAGTCACTATCTCTGTACTTCAGGATAAACTTTCTCTTGAATTTCGCTTTAATCGATGGCAACTTCTAATCTGTTGAAAAACTTTGTCTAATAAGGGTATAGCTTCTGCGCTAAAAAATAACGTCGTCTCCAACTAGAACTTACAACTGAACAATTCCAAGGGCTAAAGCTGCATGCTTGTTCACTTATACTCTTATTAAGCTGCCCAGGCATTTCACTTTGTCCCGTGCTATTTCACTTAGTTATAGCGATTTTTCCAATACATTTTGAATGGGCAGTTTACACGCGGTACTATTAAATAACTTGTAGTACGAATAAGGCGTATTGATGATGCACTGTTTATATACAGCTCAACGTAGTGGTTAGAAGCCTGGTTATACGAGAATAATACCGCTTTTCTCTAGAATATCAACAGATTATAGTTTTGAAGAGAACAAATTATAAGCTTTAGTGCACTTATCTTTTGTTTTTCAGTATTGTAGAAGAATTAACGAGAAAACAAAAGTAGGTGTGGCCTTTTGCGTCTTAAAATCCAAACCCCCCCAATGCGAACCTCTGGCTACCGGCCTGAATATAAACTGAGACAGTAAAAATGCAAATGAAATTAAATCAGTTTAGATGTGCTTCTGAGGTCACCAGGTCTGGTATTCTTACAGCATGTCCAGTGGATGATCTGGCTCCATGAATGGCTTGGATAGAGAACTAGAAGAGAAATGGTTACGCGGCTATGACTGTGTTCCCACTTATTGGCGAGCATGGACGCTGATATTTTATAGAATATATTGGCTTCCTTTGCTATGCCACAGGTAGTAGAGAGTACAACTGGTGTGAATGTGGCTGTTCCACTTCTCTAATTCTCTCATCATATGCCCGCTTATTGGCATGTTCATGCTTCCTAAACACTATTTGCATGTCTTAATGTTTGTTGGAAGGGGCATAGGGATTGAATACCCTTACATCAAAATATGTTCTTTCGTGGTTACCGCCCCAAACACCGTTTGCTGCAATGTCGAGTCTTGCTCCTGGCTGTGAGTTAGCAGTTGCACCATTCATGTCTTCAAATACGGGCTGAAGGTCAGGCTCAATGCATACACCCTCACCCGTGCGCAAACTTTTTCCCAACACAGGTATAGGAAAAAAAGTGGAATTTTCCAATAGCTGTGATGGGAAATTGTTCCAATCCACACCGTGACCTTGACGACCTCATTACGCCAATTCGCCGTCTCGTAGAACCGGCTGCATGTTTTTTGTTTTTTTTTTAAATGGCTACTTACAATAGAAGATCTCTACCAGCTATGAGGATTACTAGTCGGCCTACACGAGGACCTAAACGTATAACCTCAGTTAATAGAGGTGTCTCACACTTCAGGGATTGTGAAACTGGTAGAAGTGTTCTAAGTCAAGATGCTTCAAATCATCATCAACTGGCACCTAGTGAAAGCGCTGGAGGATCCAATGATTTATCCCACTGAGCATGAACTTCGCCACAAGTCAATGGCAGCAGAATGGAATGACTTAACCCTCTTGTTCCTGAATTGTTTGAACGCGCGCAGAAAAATCTAATCGTCGACCGTGGATTAGAGTATAACCGTTTTATTTTTTTAACTCGATGCTGGCTGGGAAAACCCCACAGCAACCATACACAAAAATAGTCCCAGGAGTCTCCAGGTCTGCAGACTCCAACTACAAGACTCCATAAATAGCAACATCAACCTATATAACTTGATTATTTGCATTTGTTATTTCTATTCTGTTGTGCAATGCTATAACAAATACTTAATTTGTTGCTAGGCAGCAACAAATTGAATTCACCCATGATTTTCATTTACTCGATTTTCATTTACTGGATTTCCGTGCTCGCACGGAAGGTCAAAATAGAGTGTAAAAGGTGACTGTGTTTAAACGGGGCGCTCGGACCTTTAACAACGGTTTCAGCCACTCAAATTTGTTGTCAGCGTAGCTAAAGGGTAGGAGATACCTGTGGGCCAATAAACAGAAAAAAATGTTTAGGCACTGTCACATATTACTATTGTAATATATACTGTTATCAGTTTACTACAGTAAAATAGCGCTCTTCAGTCTTACTCGGTCACTGTTTGTTTTTGAAACCATGTATATGTATATTTGACTGCTTTATTATGTCTAGCTTATCCAAAAAAAAATTCTTTAATTTATTCCATGCATTTTATTGGTGGTCAACAAAACATTTTCGGATTAAATTATGTGTGTGGCTGCAACTGCTATAAAGAGAGAGACAGAGAGTAGCAAACATAAACATAGTGACATCTGAACATATTGTTGTTTGTTTTATGTGTAAGCTCTGTTGCTAGGCACAGAGTGAATGCATATTAAAGTGTTATCACTGGGTTGTGGGCAGCATGCCCTGGAGTGTGGAAATACAAGGAGTAACCTTCTCTCTAAGCCCCACCAGAGTCTCAGTGAGCAGCACCCATCAAACAAACTTAGAAAACAGAGTTCCATGAATGGTATGATGGAGCTACAAACAGTAACAACCAAAGCAAGACCCAATGAGACCTAAACAGCTACAGCAAAGAAATACACAATGTATGGCAGTTTTTACTTTTTTATGTTGTAGCTAGTCAATATATTGTGTGGGCTGGTTTGGGAACCGGTCGAAACACCATTCTAATAGCTCGCGCCTGGAGACAGCAAAGGTATGCTGCTACCAGAATCTCAGCTCTTAAACTATCCCTGGCTAACCAAGTATCCACCCACAGGTTGGATAATGAGGATTAATTAAATTACTTTAATTAACAGACTGCACACACAACCTATTGAATGATACAACTGACTGAAGCACATGGCATACACACCAATTTGTTCAGTACACACAAAAGACAATGACAAAGACACAACTCATGCACACATAATGACGTCTCTCTCTTCTTCTTTATCATTCTCTTTCCTTCATCTCTTTCTCCATTTCATGTGGGCTGGCCCACACACTGCAGTTGTGTTTTCCATTTCTGTAAGCATTCTGATTAATTTGTAAAGTTAAACCAAACAACTAGTGTTGTCCCAGGCCTCCTAGCTTGGCCAAGAGAGAGAGAGAGAGTGAGAAATAACATTTACATTTTAAATTCATATGCTACCACACCACACCCATTGATATTTTATCATTGTTGTATGCATATATAAACTCATCTTGTATCTTGTACCTCTAAGGATTTTACTTACTTGTAAATTGTATAGATAGTTTTTCTTAGCTTATACTACAGCTGAGTGTTAGGCAAGAACGGGTTTATGAACGTGGTGGACAATTGTCACATCCCTATAATTAGCCCTGCACAGGATAAGCTCTTTGAGAGCTGGCAGTTGGGTCTTTTCTGAGTTCCACCACTTACCCTCAGTGCGAGCGCCTGTGACCTAGAAGGCAGGTTGGGATATACGCCCCCACATTAACGACTCCTCACATGACAGGGAACCACAAAAGTGTATCCGAAGTAACTCTTAGCAAAAACTGAATGTAGTGAGGTGAATAAAGGTCACCTTGTAATGAATATACATGTATGTGCGTGTGTTGGTTTAATGATGATATATAGCGATTGTATTCAATGTAACTAATAGTAAACTCACAGTAAAGACAATAATGACAACAACTGTTACTATAAAATAAAACATGGAGAAATTTAAAAACATATACATGTATATCTATAGTGGGTATTATATTATTAGCTACTCAGTTACACCCACTGCATACATTGTAACTAACTTCTGCAATAATTCAATAACAATTATTTACAATTTATAATTTTGAAAGCATATAAACAGTAACCATGGATTCATTATTAAAATTATAATAGCTAACTTGTACCAAAAAATTCCATAAAAACAAAGATATTAATTAGTGAATAGTAGAAGTAAACAGTTTCTTAAGTTCGCTATACTCATCATATCCTCCCATAACATGGACCTCGTCTGATGTCATGATACAGGTACAGTAACGTACTGCATGTGGTAGTTGTCCAGCCTGGACCCAGGTATTAGTCTCAATGACATAGCGCTGGATGGTGGACACTGACTTCTTACTCTTCATGTCCCTACCACCAACTGCCAGTAGAGATCCTCCAATGTTGAGTGGACAGGATTCTGTACAGTTGAGTGAAGGTAGTTTGTTCCATATGTTGGAACTGTCTGATGAGGAGTGTGAAACAAGAACCTCCAGAGATACACTATAGACATCAGGACTCCAACCGACATCCTTACACTCTCTGCCCATGAGGTACCAGGTGTCTCCTATTGTAGTAGACTGCATGCTGCTCGATGATGTTGGTGTAGATGGTCCAGTGGACCACTGCATGTTGGATACATCAAGTACTTCAACAGTATATAAACGAACTCCATGGTAACCACCAGCCACGACCAGCAAATGTTTATATGAAGTAGCTGAAGGCACCCAGCGAGGTGTGGACATAGGAGGGAAGGGGTGTGTCCACTGGTTGCTGTCAGACTGCCACTCTCCTAGCTCACTGCTATCATAGCCATCTCTATTCATTCCTCCCACCACAACTAGTTTGTTGTTGATGGTAGTCATAGCAAACAACCTGGTACTGTATGGAGGTAGAGTGTGCCACTGGCAGGACTGTGTGTTGTAGGCCATCACTATGTAGTCATCCTCACCTCTGACAGTCCATCCTCCTCCAGCATACACTGTATCACTTATCTCTACTGATTGGATGTGTCCACTCATATCCACTGGCATGTCAGGACCACGCCCCCAGTCTAGTTATAGTGGGAATGTCTAAATAATAAACAAATACATTATCTGTAGTAAATTTGTATATCATTACTCATGTCTATATTGTTAATATTATAGTAAAGGATATTATTAATTGCTTAAGTTACTTGCACACTGTGTTCATTAAATAATAAAAACCATTGTGTTGCCATGGTTACTGTTTACATGCTATTGACAGAATTGATATGATTTGCATAATAATACATACAAAAACTCTATGATTCATATGTTATGTTTATCCATAGCTATTTACCTGGGATAAACAAACAAATGATACATTATTCATCTTCACTTTATTAATACAATAAACATTCAATGATAGTTGGAACAACTAAATGCCTACATTAGCGTAGAGGTGTATGTCGGGGCGTAACTCCCTACACAATAACAAATGCACTTAGATGAGCGGTAGCTTCACAAATGCACTTAGTAGTGTTCGAAGGACCAGATCACTGAAGTGATCAAAAGTAAAGTTAACCTGAACAGGCTGATCAGTTAGTTATAGGTAATTAGAATAGACGCAAGGTAACTTGATCTTTACAATAACTGACAAAAAAAAACAACTGAAAGAACGAGAATAAATAAACAAATTATAACTTGGAAACGGAGTTCCGAACATCGACGATTGACGAACATCGACGAAATACGACAGAAATAATAATTCAATAAGTGGGATAATGAAAGAAAATGATACTACAACAGGCGAATGAATAAGTAAATGGATAAGTGAAATAATGATAACAGTTATTTGATGGCTGCTTCTTGACATCAGGGAGGAAAACTTGAAGAGACTGCTCAGCTGGCCTGAACATACTCCGGGGGCGAAAGCTGGTCCTCTACCAGCAGGACCAGTCTATTGGTTGATCTTCTGAAAATCTTTCCCTGGCAAATTAAATCAACTGTCCTCACCAGACCATCTTCTCCTGGATAAGTTTGTTCAACACGAGCTAGTGGCCAAGTTCGATGAACCAGAGTCTCATCCTTGATGATCACAACATCCCCTTTCTTAAAATTCCTGGAGGTATGTTGCCACTTACTTCTAGCTTGCAAAGATTGAAGGTATCTGGCACTCCATTGTCGCCATAGGTCTGTATGAAGAGACTTAACAAGGTTCCATCTTCTCAAAATTGGAATTTTGTGGAGATCAGTTGGTGTAAGAGGAGCTTTAAGAGGCCGACCAATAAGAAAATGTCCTGGCGTGAGTGCACAAGATCCATCAGATTCCATGGAATCAACTGGTATCATAGGCCGACTATTCATGATTGCTTCAGCTTCAGTCAGAATAGTATGAAGTTCTTCAAAAGTTAGCAAGTGTGGAGCGACTAGTTTCCTTAACAAAATTTTCATAGCCTTGACTCCAGCCTCCCAAAGTCCACCAAAATGTGGAGCCCTGGGTGGTGATAGGTGCCACTGAATGTGGGAGTTGGTAGTGAGGTGAGATATTCCGATTTTTGTTGCTTTAGCTGTAAGCAGTTTCTGTAGCTCTTCTAATTCGTGCTTAGCTCCCAAGAAGTTGGACCCGTTATCGGTATATATGTGTGAGGGAGAACCTCGTCTACAACAAAACCGGTTGAGAGTAGCGAGAAATGCCTCGGTAGTTAAATCAGAACAAAGTTCCAAATGAACTGCACGAGTTACAAAACACACGAAAATAACTCCATAAACTTTAACTTTCGTAGGCTTTCTAGGATTGCCACGTCTAATAAAAAACGGGCCTGCAAAATCTATTCCCGTTCTGTCAAATGGAGGGGCAAATTGCGTTCTGGAGGCAGGTAGATTACCCATTCTCTGGTGCATTGTTCTTGCATAAGCCCGCTGACAGGTAACGCACTGACGGCTTACAAGTTTTAAAAAAGCTTTAACTCCTGGTATGTAATAGTCTTCTGCCAAAATAGCCATAAGTGTTGATGTTCCTGGATGTTTGTACTGGTGATGCAGAGTACGAAGCAAAAGTTTGGTTAAAGGAGATTTGAGGCTTAAAAGCAAATGAGACTTGGTGTGCGGAAAATTCTTTCTATTTCTGATGTGGGAGTGCAGACCCAGTCCCTCCCACATGAAGGAAGAGAGAGAAGGATGAAGAAGAAAGAAGAAGACTAAAGAGAAGAGAATAGAACATTATTTGTGTGTGGTGTGATGTGTTAACATTTGTGTGTAGTAATCAGCCCTTGGGCAGGAACAGCCCTTGTGCATGTACTCTGCAGGATATTTATTTGTGCTCATGCGTACAGTGTGTGTGTTGGCTGTGTTGTTCTGATTGGTTGTTGGCAAGAGGAATATGTATATCAGGCCTCTTGCCACGTGTTGTAGTTCAGTTCAGTACTTGTGATCTAAGAATTATAACCTAAGACATTATTGTCGCTGAACTCTGGTGGCAGCGGACTATAAGCTGTCCACCAAGAGTCTGTTGTGCGAAGGCCTCGAACGTAAGAGCGGGGCCCCCACAGAAAATTGGTGGCAGCGGTGGGATCCGAAGTGGAAGAACTTCCCCGACGGAACTACGAACCGTGGTAGGCTCTGGCGTTAAGACCTTAGCGTTGGAACTACTGCAAACATCCGGTGGGACACGAGAAGGAAGAACTTCCTATCGAACCACTAGGCGTGTGTAATTCGGACGAAGGAATTCGAACGAAACACAACCTTCCAGTGAAGAACTTCGAAGGGAGACTGGAACCAGACACTTCTTGGGAGACGTCTCGAGGAGAACAAGCCAAGCAAGAGGACTGCGGAACTCGAGCTAAAACCAATCCACGTATAAGGAGCTTCCAGCTGAGGCGGAGGAGCTCATTCAGTGTTGGAGCTGAGGCGGAAGACACAGGAATCCAGGAACACAGACAGTATTGCTGAACCTGAGGGACTGGCATCCATTCCATTGGTGTTGTGCTGTGTTGCGAACGATTTATTGTGATTATCTTTTGTAAACCTCTCTGCGTGCATCTATTTCTAATTGGGTCTTTTGCCCAGTGTGATCATTGTGTTTTTTTTTTGTACAGGTCTGTTCAGAGGGCGAGTACACTCTCCCTCCCATGACGGATCAGGTGGCTGGTGGGAAGAAGCGGACGGTTCGGCGTGCGCCAACGGCGGACAGCGAGGATACTTACCGGCCGTCACATCTTCCTCCAAAGGGTGTTTCACGGTCGCCGTACCCAAGTAGATCTCGGGACGGGGTGCATTACCCTGACGAGGGGGGTTCGGAGGTGAGCCATTTGCAGGCAGAGAAGCTAAAGGTGTTGGGAGTGTATAATGATGGAAATGAGTTGTTGGGGTATCTTAACAAATTCGAAAGAATAATGTCTGAGTGTGGAATCGGTAGGGGTAGGTGGGCAGAGAGGCTGTTTCCTCGCCTGCCAGAACGTTTATGTAATAGAATATCAGGGTTGAGAGATGATGGGGCTGACTATGATGAGGTTAAGAGGGTCCTCTTGAAGACTGTGGGAGAGACGAGTCTCACCTACGGTCATCAGCTCTTTGAGTTGACAGGAGAGGCCCTTAAAACCAAATCGGTGTCTGAAGTAGTGGAAGTGATAGAGAAGGTATGTAGGGGTGTCCTACAGGGGTGCAGTACGCTGGAGGAATGTGTTGGGGCGTTAGCCGCAGCACTCACCAGACGAGTTATACCACCTGGGGGCAAAGCGTTCTTGGAGGGTAAGAAACTCAGTAAGCTAGAAGACATAAGAGATGCATGGGAGACGTGGATGTCTGGGAGGATGAAAGGGAATTTTTACAAGGTGTTGGGAAGCAGTATTGATAGTGGGAGCAAGAGCTTTAGAGATAGTGGAGTCAGGAGTCAGGGAAGTGTGTCGAGCGATAGAGGCAGCTTTATGCCGAATTGTTTTAATTGTGGCGAAAGGGGCCACAGGGCCTTTGAATGCAGGAAGGGCAAATCGGGTGGGTCGAGTGTCAATAGTAGGGCTACAGGTGGGGTTGTGACTTGCTTTACATGCAACAAGCAGGGCCACCGCAGCCCTGACTGCCTGAGTAAGAGAGTGGGAAGTGCGGTTAAGAAGGAGAGTAATGGGGGTAGAGTGTTGAAGATTATAGTAGCGGCAAAGAGGGGTAATATGGCTAAGGGCGTTGTGAATGGCAAGGAGTGTAGTGTGTTGATAGACTCAGGTGCAGAGATAGGAGTTATTCCTAGGTCTCTAGTGACCAAGGATAGCTTGGAGTGTGGCCGGGTACATATAGCTGATGTACATGGCAACACAAAGACCCATGATAGCACAGTGGTGAATTACAAAATTGGAGGGTTGGAGTTTGCTAGGTTGGCCGTGATAGACGATAGAATAGGGGACGATGTCGTGAGCATCGTGCCCTTTGACGTAACCAACCAAACTGAGAGCGAAGCCTTTAGGGGTGCTATTGAAGAACATAAGGGTAGTGTGATGAGGAGGTCTGAGAGTAAGGCCGTGAATGTGTTGACCAGGAGTCAAGCTCGGGAGGAAGAGCAACTAGACGCCTGTGAGGATGATGCTTTAGTTTCTGAGTGGAGTGTGATTGAGCCAGTTGAGGACGTGCAAGGATCGGGTAGCCGGGAGTCCGAGGTAGGCGAGACTGAGGTTGAAGCTGACCCTTCCTTGGCGACCGAGAGCACGAAGGGAAAGGAAGACGAAGGTGTGCCAGTGGAACTAGATAGAGTAGACGTAAGTGAGGAGAAGATTGAGAGAGAAGTGAGAGGGTTAGCTAGTGAAGTAGGTCCAGTGAGAGAAGGCAAGGATGGGGAAGAGTTTAGGAAGGAGTTAAGGGAGGATGAGAGTTTGCGAGAATGGAGGGAGTTAGGCGAAAAGAAGGAGAGGGGATTCGTGTGGAAGAAGGGTGTCTTGGTTAAGGGTCAGTACGTAGCTTGGGATGAATTCAGGGACGTACTAGTGGTACCAAAGGGCTTTAGGAAGAGGATCTTGGTGTTAGTGCATGATAAGGGGGGTCATTTAGGTAGTGAGAAAGTGGCAAGGATGATAGCCAGATATTTTGTGTGGCCAGGTATGAGTAAGGATGTATGTGAACATTGTGGGACGTGTGGGCTATGCCAGGTGCGTAGCAAGCACAAACCCAGGAAGGCTCCAGTGGTGGAGAGGCCTGTGTTAACGGAGCCTTTCGAGTCCGTAGCGGTAGACTTGGTGGGACCCCTGCCCAAAGGGAAGGGTGGGTGTAGGTTCCTCTTAACATACGTTTGCCTAGCTACAAGATGGCCTGAAGCGGTGCCTCTTAGGAGCATCACCGCTAAGGCCGTAGCAGAAGGTCTGTGGGCTATCTTCTCCAGGACCTCTATCCCGGAGAGGATGCTATCGGATCAAGGGAGCCAGTTCTGTGGGAGGGTAGTGAGAGAGTTATGTAGTTTAGTGGGTATAGAGAAGATGAGGACTTCGCCGTATCACCCTGAAACGAACGGGGCGGTCGAGCGAATGCATGGTACGTTTAAAGGGATATTAGGAAAGTGTGTGAGCGAGGGTGTAGACTGGGTAGGACAGGTGAACTTTGTGCTGTATGTGTTGAGGCAAATGCCCCATGCAGATAGCGGGTTCAGCCCATTCGATTTAGTATTCGGATATAGGGTTAGAACGCCCTTGGATGCGCTGTATCACGGGTTGTACGAAGTAGATAGTCAGAAGCTAAATGTGTGTGAGTGGGTGAGGTGTATGGCTGAGAGGTTAGAGAGAATGAGGGAGTGTGCTGCTGTAAAGATGGTGAAGAGCAAGCAGAGTAGGTTGAATTATGCGAATAGAGGGTGTAAGTTAAGAGAGTTTAAGGTAGGACAGTTAGTATTGTATAGGGTGCCAGGCATGCAAAGCAAGCTGGCTGACTCGTGGGAAGGTCCGTATAAAGTGAGAGAGAGAATGGGAGAGGTAAATTACAGAATTGGGAAGGTAGATACTGAGAAGCATGCTAAGGTAGTGCACGTTAACTGTCTAAAGGAATACAAAGAGAGGTTGGAAGTGAATAGGATAGATGTAGTGTTAGAAGAGGGAACGAGTGAGAGAAATGTACTGAGTGGTGAATGTGAAGGTTATGTGGAGTCTGAATTGGAAGAGTTGTTGAGCAGGTATGAGTGTTTGTTTGTGGGGAGGCCGGGTTGCACTGATCTGGTGCAACTGAAGATCGATACGGGTAGTTCTCCACCGATTAGGCAGACGCCTTACTCGGTGCCGCTAGGTGTAAGAGAGGACGTTAAGAGAGAGTTGGATCTGCTGGAGAGGAGTGACATAATCGAAAGGAGTTGTAGTCCTTGGGTTTCTCCCCTGGTGCCAGTCAAGAAAAAGGATGGTGGCATCAGGCTGTGTGTAGACTTCAGAAGAGTAAATACCGTCACTGTCCGGGAACCTTATTATATACCCGGCTTTGACGAAATGGTCGAGAGAGTGGGTGTTGGTCGGGTGCTATCCAAACTAGACTTGGAGAAAGGGTTCCACCAAGTTGTGGTAGATGTGGAGGACAGGATGAAGACAGCGTTCGTCTGTCCGTTTGGTAAATTTCAATTCAAGAGGATGCCATTCGGACTGACAAATGCACCGTCTGTCTTCCAGCGTCTAATGGATATGGTATTGAAGGATTGCTGGGAGTACGCTCGAGTCTATATTGATGACGTGTTGGTGGTGTCGGAGAGTTGGAGGGTACATTTGAGGCAGTTGGAGGAGGTTTTCGAGGCGTTGAAGGTGGCAGGGTTGACGGTTAAGAGAAAAAAATGTGTATTTGGGAAGAGAAAATTGGAGTTTCTGGGCCACCTTGTTGGGGATGGTGTAGTCTCTGTTCCTGAGGCTAGGGTGCGAGCGATCTTGGAGCACCCAAAACCGAGGAGTCGGAAGCAATTAAGAGGCTTCCTGGGGCTGGTGGGTTTCTATCGTCGGTTCGTCCGCGGCATTCACCGTTGGACTGCCGTTTTGACGCCCCATACGTCTGGTCCAGGGAGTGGGAGGGTTATGTGGACGAACCCGATGGACGAGGCTTTCCGTGAGTTATGTGTTTGTTTGTCTGATTCTGTTGTGTTGTGTGTTCCTCAGAAGGAGGATTGTTTTATGTTGGAATGTGATGCCTGTGGATCGGGTGTCGGTGCGGTGCTGTCTGTGCAGAGGGATGAGGAATGGAGACCTGTGGCTTTCTTCTCCCAACAGTTGAAGGGGGCTCAGCAACGTTACAGCGCTCAGGAGCTTGAGTGCTTGGCAGTAGTGGAGGCAGTGCGCCACTTCGCTTACTTCCTCTACGGGAAGAGATTTACGATTCTGACTGACCACCGTAGTTTGGAGTCGCTAGCAGCCGGCAAACAATGCAACAGGAGGGTCCACGGGTGGGCTCTAAAGCTGGCAGAATTTGATTTTATCATCAAGTATAGAAGTGGAAAGGATAATGTAGTGGCGGACACCCTGAGCCGGTGCTATGAGGATGAAGAGGGGAAGGAGAGATTTCAAGAGGAGGGGGGAGATGTGGGAGTGCAGACCCAGTCCCTCCCACATGAAGGAAAAGAGAGAAGGATGAAGAAGAAAGAAGAAGACTAAAGAGAAGAGAATAGAACATTATTTGTGTGTGGTGTGATGTGTTAACATTTGTGTGTAGTAATCAGCCCTTGGGCAGGAACAGCCCTTGTGCATGTACTCTGCAGGATATTTATTTGTGCTCATGCGTACAGTGTGTGTGTTGGCTGTGTTGTTCTGATTGGTTGTTGGCGAGAGGAATATGTATATCAGGCCTCTTGCCACGTGTTGTAGTTCAGTTCAGTACTTGTGATCTAAGAATTATAACCTAAGACATTATTGTCGCTGAACTCTGGTGGCAGCGGACTATAAGCTGTCCACCAAGAGTCTGTTGTGCGAAGGCCTCGAACGTAAGAGCGGGGCCCCCACATCTGACTCGCCCCCCAACGTGCAAGAGCTGATCGGCGGTCAAACGTACATCCATTCTTGAGAGAGGATTTGATTTGGGAAGCGACTTTCCTGCTCGAATTAACTTGAGAGTCTCACAGTAGATGTGTTCCTGAGACTTTCGTAGCAGAAAGGTTCTGGCAATAGCTGATTCCTCAGAGGTAAGAACAGATGATAGAGATTGATTCTCCTTAGCACAGCGACAGTTGTTAATAAACCGTTTAATCCAGGCCATAACGCGAACGAGACGATGGAACGATGACAATCGAGTCCATAGTGGATAGGTATGTGGTTCACTCTGAACAGTTGAAGCAACAGCACGTAGGTCAAGCAAATTCTTTGAAATGGTACAATTTTGAAGTAGTGGCCATTCAGAAGGTGGTCCATTAAGCCATGAAGGTCCATACCACCAAAGAGAGGAATTGATGAGCTGTTGAGGAGAAACTCCACGGCTGGCAAGATCAGCTGGGTTGTCTTTTGAAGCTACATGTCTCCATCTAAGTGGAGGTACCATTTCTTGAATAGCTGCAACCCTGTTAGCAACAAAAGTTTTGAGAGAGGAAGGTACTTTAAGAATCCAACACAAAGTTATTGTTGAATCAGTCCAAGCAAATACATTGGAAGAGGGTATGCCCAAGTCTGATGCTACAGTCATGAGAAGTTTGCTCAGTAAATGAGCAGCAGAGAGTTCCAAGCGAGGAATTGTAACTGGTTTGAGAGGAGTAACACGAGCTTTGGAGGTAACTAAGGTAATTGTAACTTCAGAATTTGAGTATACAGTTCTGAGGTAAATAACAGCACCATAAGCAGAGTTGGAAGCATCCGAAAAACCATGAAGTTGCTGATTCAAAATAGGTAAGTTCAGAGGGATCAAACGTCTGTCCACAGGGTGTGCAGACAGATGATGTAAGTGGAGAGTCCACTCTTTCCAGAGGTTGGAGATATCCTCAGCTAAAGGTGTATCCCAATCTAGCTTCAAAGTCCACAATTTTTGCAGTAAAATCTTTCCTTGAATGATAACTGGTGAAAAGAGACCAAGGATATCAAAAACCTTGGCCACAGTTGAGGCTACAACACGTTTTGTTGGAGTTTCATCTTGTAATAGGGGGGAAGGTACAGATATATGAAATTGGTCACTGTTTACATTCCAATGTATTCCCAAAGTTTTGGAACTATTGAGTGGATCTTGAATGTTCAAATCAGAAGTTTCAACAAGATGATCAGGTATGGTTTCAATAAACTCAGTTGAATTGCTCCTCCACTTTCTAAGAATCATTCCAGCTGAATGAAGGAGATCACAGAGCTGCTGTCGAAGAATATCAGCTTCTTGAACGGTGGGAGCCCCAGACAAACAGTCATCGACATAAAAGGTGGACAGAATGACTTCGGAGGCAATCGGGTAAGTAGTCCTAGCATTTTCCGCGAGCTGACGGAGGACCTGAGTCGCAATAAACGGGGAAGACTTGACGCCAAAGGTAAGTCGCTTCATACGAAAGTCCTCAATTTCCCCACTACTTCCTCTTTGTAGAAAGCGGTGAAAGTCTCGTTCCTGAACCTGCAGTACTATTTCCCGAAACATCTTGGAAATGTCTGCTGTAACTGCTATGCGATGTAGTCGAAATCGGTGTAAGACTGTCGTTAATTTCGGGTACAAATTGGGGCCAGAGAGCAAGAGGTCATTGAGCGACACTCCAGTTGAAGACTTAGCTGAGGCATCAAAAACAGCTCTAAGCTTGGTCGTTGTGGACGATTCCTTAACAACACCGTGGGTAGGCAAATCAAACATATCTGTTGCAGGTTTAGAAAGATTGTTTGAAGGAACCTTTTCAGCATGATCTAAATCGACATATTCTTTCAAAACAGCTTCAAAATCGGACAGTTTTCCTTTCTTGCTTAGAGAGCGTTCGTTTTGAAGGAAGCGTCTCACAGCAGTAGACCTCGACTCACCCAAGGATGGTGGATTAACAACTCGAGGCAAAGCTACAGCAAATCTGCCGTCTGGTGAAATAACGTGAGTATCGTGAAAATGAGCAACAGCTTGAGCATCTGCTTGGTGGATACATCTGGTGACTGATCCAAAGTCCACATACTTTGTAGCAGAGAATCAAGTGGGTCTTCCTTGCCCTGTACTCTAAGAATAGATGTAGGTAATGAAACATCAGGATAGCTCCTCCTAATGTCCATCCAAAGAGAGTATTATTGGCTATTGTTGCACCATCAGTAGAATGACAGGGTGGACCTCTTGAGCATCTTCCACAATCAGCAATTCCTAAGAGAAGATCTATCTCTCCTCCTAAATGTGACCGGTTTTGGGAAAATCGGCCTAAACGCGGCATCTAAAGACGTTTTCTAATTTATTCTACCAGTAGGCTGCACGGGGCCTTGGGATGCCGTCCTCTCAATTTGGAAGCTGTAGCACAAGCCGTCTTCGCCCTACGCACTACAACACTTCAGTATTTTTGCTAAACTTATTATTGCTGATTTCGAAAAAACGCCGGGTAAAGGCATTGCTAAGGTCAGGGGGCGTGCCTTGTGTCCGTATTCCATTACCGCGTGTCTCCGGGACACTATGGAATAAACCGGTTACAGGCGGATTGAAAGAAGTCTAAAAGGCTTAATGCAGGGCTCCTTAAGAAACTATGACGGCGAGAATTGCGTGAGTACGTGAATTATATAGAATAGTAAGTGAATTAGTTAGCTACAGTTTTTTCCCGGCTGTTAGTGAAAAGCCCGCCAATAATTTCTTAGCAACTCTCCGTACACGAGTCCAACCGGCTAATGTTTCTAGCCTCCTAGTGTGAGTTCTAGAGCACGCCAGAGTTTACAACTGCGCCATAAGCTAGAGCTAGCTGGTGTCTATCCATTTCTGCCATAAAAATTTTTTCGAAAAAAATCTACCCATAAGGCTTTACCCGGGGATACTGAAAAAAATTGTTTGCTGCGTTTAGGCCGATTTTCCCAAAACCGGTCACAAATGAGGATCAGCAATAGGAAACTTATTCTGGATGCACGGTATCTTTAGCAAACATTGAGAGTTTCTGGGTGGTTGGAGTGACTGCAATTTAGGCACAACATGGCACTTGATTGAGACAGAATCATGGTGATTGGTTTGGTAAACTGACTTGAGAGTAACTTCAACATACGAACGACTGACTGCTCCTCCTGTTACACCAGCAATCTGAAGTCTTTGATGATGCCTCTTAGCGCTAAGACTGGAAGCTAGTCTCTCAGAGATGAGAGTGATAGAGGCACCACTATCAAGTAGAGCTCTGGCCCTTTGCCTGTAGCTACCACTGCTAACAAGAGCAATTGCTGTGGAGAGAAGAGCAATTTGAGGTGTGTTGACATGGCTAACGTTACCTTCCTCATTTGTAGTGGTGGTTACAACACTTGAACTAGTTACTGTAGGTGGTTGGTTGGTTGAAGCTTGTTGATTATTACTTGAAGGTTGTTGGTTAGTTGAAACTTGCTGGGTAGTTGAAGGCTGCTGGTTAGTTGGAGTTTGCTCTCGGTGGAGAAGAGTATGGTGTCTAGCTCCACAGGATCGACAATTATGAGAAAGGTTTGACACTTAGCAAGAGAGTGTCCCTCATGTCCACAAACCGCACATTTAAACAAGTTAGTGCCAACTTTGTAGACTGGACGACTCTTCTGCACAGGAGTAGGTGCTGATGAATATGATTTCTTAGTTTGTTGGTTAGAGGTAAGAGGTTTGAAAGAAGTATCATCATCCAGGCTAAACTCTCTTTTCCTAAAGAAATCCAGAACATCTCGAATAGTTGGTGGGTCGGTAAAATCAGAGGCATAGGTAGACCATTCATGCTTCATACTCTTATCAAAGCGCTCTGTTACAACCGTAGCTAAAAACTGTTCGAGGGTATTGCCATTACAGCGTTCGAGGCCCCTGAGGTGCATTTCCCAGGTTTCCCGCATACGTCGAAGACTCTTACGGTCATAGGTGTAGTTGTCGTTAGCTAGAATAGCTTTGACGTGATGGGGATAGACTAGACGTGGGCGACCTTAGGCGTCCTCGAGAGATTGTAGAGCAGCCTTGTAGCCATCCTTGCCAGTAGACGCAAATTGTACAATACGTCTGGATTCCTCACTGGACATAGCTTTGAAGAGATGGCACGACTTTTCCTCATCGATGAGGCCGTGGCCATGTTTGTCGATAGCCGCGGTAAAAAGTAGTTTAAAATCAATCCAGTCGATAGGTTTTCCGGAGAATTTGGGAAGATCAAGGGTTAACTTAGAAGAGTTCTGGACAATAGGTTTCATATACACCTCGGAAGGAAGGTCATGACACTTATTAGATTTGTCAAACTCCTTCTGAGCTGTGGAAATTTGTTCATTGATGTCTTTCATTGTGGCAGATATTTCGCCACGGAGCCTACTGATTTCTCCATCAGATGAATACAACAAAGAATCTTTTCTAAACTCAGAAATCTGTAATTTTAGTGTTTTAAACTCAGAAAGGATGACAGGTGAAGAAGGTGTTTCAAGGTCTAGGAGTGCAGACAAGGATTCTAGAATTACAAAACCAGTAGAGTAATATGTACTTTTTCCATAAGAATCTTTAGCCTTTGAATGGAAGCATTGTTCTCTGAGCGGACAATTTCACCTTGAGCTACCTCTTCCTCAAGGTTGAAGTCAGTCAGCTCACTGGACAGTTCTTCATACCTCTCTTGCAGGGTATCGAAAAGTGAAGATAAGCGGGTGGCTTCCTCAAGTCGGTCTTTAACGTCTCCATGGGCGAATGGAGGCAAGCGGTGTGTCGAGCAGAGAACGAATCGATGCGTCCATCCTTGTCAACTGTCCCTTCCGGCTAGTCCTCTTGGCACGGACTTTAGCCGGGTCCATTAGAGCTTGTATTTGCTTGATTTCCTCTTCTAGTGCAAGAGGCATTGTGGTAGTGTCCACGAAGAAACTAAGGTGAGGTAGAAGCGAGGTTAAGAGGTTAGGTACGAAGTGAAACGAAAATGGTTAGGTACGAAGTTGGTCAAAAAGGTTAGGTACGAAGTTGACGAAGAGTTGATGAACGAAGTGAAGATTGGTAAACAGTTGTTATGGTATGACAAAATGAGGGAGAGCTAGGTGAGGTTCGTCTTCCAAATTAGGGTTATCCGGCTCGAAGGACCAAAAATTATGTCGGGGCGTAAATCCCTACACAATAACAAATGCACTTAGAAGAGCGGTAGCTTCACAAATGCACTTAGTAGTGTTCGAAGGACCAGATCACTGAAGTGATCAAAAGTAAAGTTAACCTGAACAGGCTGATCAGTTAGTTATAGGTAATTAGAATAGACGCAAGGTAACTTGATCTTTACAACAACTGACAAAAACAACAACTAAAAGAACGAGAATAAATAAACAAATTATAACTTGGAAACGAGTTCCGAACATCGACGATTGACGAACATCGACGAAATACGACAGAAATAATAATTCAATAAGTGGAATAATGAAAGAAAATGATACTACAACAGGTGAATGAATAAGTAAATGGATGAGTGAAATAATAATAATAGTTATTTGATGGCTGCTTCTTGACATCAGGGAGGAAAACTTGAAGAGACTGCTCAGCTGGCCTGAACAGTGTAAAGTATTCTGCAAAATATAAATATAGCAGTGAGTAGGCCCTGCCAGATTATGCTAGCATTTTTTACTGGAATAATAGACATGAAATAGCATAGTGGAATACTTCTAGAATAATAAGGGTATTGTGGAGAATAATAAAGGGAAAATGAGAATAATCAGTTCATATAATCCTTAATTACAGTGCGTCCAGCTTAAGGGTGCTGCGACAACGCCCACGCACATATTCACAATAATTGGATTTTGGTTGCTAGGGATTACTAACTTTTTTCTTGGTGTTTGTAGAGCTCCAACTAAGGGTGGATCCTAAAGAGTACTGCTAATGGACTAACTAAATAAAAAGAACGGGCCTTGGGAGCCTGTTTCGTTCAAGTTACGAGCTCCTCAGCCTCAAGTATATAATCCACAACACAAGTTAGCGGTTGTTTTTACTAATGCGAGCATGGCGGATTTTTGTGGTTATTTGTGGTGCTTGCGGGTGCGCGCGCGTTGCTATGTCGCAGCACCCTTAAAGAGTGAACTTTCTGAAATTTATGATGCTACCACAAAAACCACTGTAATAATATGAATTATGCATGATCAATATCTAAATTTTTGAAAAGTTACACATTATTGACATACAAAGCTGCACTCAAATTATTTTTGTTGTTTTGTGGTTAGTTTTGTGGTAACAGGTGATAAAACTGAGAGCTTTTGGGCAGTGAATTTGGTAGTTTTTAAGAAAAGAAAAAAAGAAATTATTGGTCCTTATCTTTCTAACTTGGTTCACTGATAGTTAAGCTCCTAAGCTTTCATTTGAACCAAATTTTTTTAGTTAGTGAAATTTTTTACGTCCAATATTTAACGTTTTATGAAAAAAAGTGTTTAAGAAAAAACTTGTGAATTTATTGGGTTATATCTCTATAAATTTGTTCTATGGTATGATACAATTTATGTGTATTTGATAGCTTCATCTTTAATAATCACTGAATTATGGCCAATTTTTCATTAAATTTACATTTTTATGGTAAGGGTCTCCAAATGATGACGTTTGAGGTAAAAATACGCGGGCTGATCAACGTAAGCGTGACATCTAAAATGTGCGCATGCGTATTGCTGCGATGGGTCCAGCTGGTGGCGCCACTTTACCACACTTTTCAGTGACATTGGCTGCCCAGTTATAACTAATCACTCGTAATTTATAGTTTGTACGAGCTTCTAGTTGTGCGCTAAAACTGGTTGAAGGTTGCGGAGGGTTATCTGGAGCTACAAAGCTTAGAGGAAAGAAGCACAGGACCACAGCTGAACGCCTCCTCAAGTAAGTCTGATTGTTGTGTGCTTAAGCGTGTATTTAAACTTTATTCTTACTTTCTTGGTGTGACGAATTTCTGAAGTACTCAACAGTAATGTGAAGAATCCAGCACATCACCTACACTTAAGCTATGGCCACACACATTTCCAGTATTACTTTGTCCTTTACACTGAATCATTCATATCATTTTATTCATGATTTTACTATATTTTTTATCTACTTGTTAAATTTCAACTTTTTTTTAATTATACAAAAAAATTGACAATTAATATAATTTTATAATGACATTACACAATAATATATATTATTACATAATTTTATGATGACATGAAATTGTGGTAGATACAAGCAGCAGTTGAATTTGGAGGGTGGTAAATAGCATCACCATAACCATAGAGAACTGTACCTATATATACATGAGGAGTAATGGACAGCTAAAGCATAAATAGTGGCATATAGAGTCTATGATGAATTGTATATCTTATTATCTTGGTCAGCAAACAGTAAATTGGCTGAGTTTCTAAATAAATAGGCCCTATTTAAACAGGTAAAAAAATCTGAGTGGACAAGCAACCCGTGATACAAACTACCTCACATTGTAGCTTGCTCTTGTTAAGTAGCCTTGAATAGCAACAAAGTCCGTAGCCTAAAATGAACCAGAATGTCAAGCAGAAGGGGTAGAAACGAAGTCACCTAACTACGACTGCTTTTGTTTACAATTGTCTCTGAGGTATTGCGCACGTGTTTGGCCCAGTTTGAGACTATAAAGGGGAATACCCGTATTACTGGCGGGTAAAGCGTTGCGCGGCACAAACCAATTACGATTAATGACGATCGATAGACGAAAATGTGACGTCAAATAAAATGGCGAATAATGTATTGCAGTCTATGGGAGATGCGCGGTTCTCTACCTTCTATGAGTTAAAGTGATTTTGTAGCAGTTGGAAACAACATTTGGAGGAGTAACAATAAGGTACATGCATATCAAAAGGCTGTATTTTGTTTCTATATGATAAATTCAAAAAGTTCACTCTTTAAGCTGGACGCAATGCATAAAAAAAATCAATAGTGTTTTTCTTTTTCGCATTTTCTTTTACAACAAAGGACATAAACATGTGCAGAAATGTGGTTATGAGGTAGATCTTCATTACTTGATTAAAACAGCTGGATTAATGTTGGCCACTCTTGTTGTATTTTAAAAAGAAAAAAAGAAATTTTGAAATACTGGGAGAGCTGCCAGTCAGGCACAGAGGCAGTAAGTTATATTAAAAATTATGCTAAATGGATGTTCTTCTTGAGCAACTCAACAATCATACTGCATTAGAATTGACAAAAATTGTATTATTATTACCAGCCGACCTACGAATGTGAAGGAAAGAGAATGTGGATCCACTGCCGAGCATATTAAAATTCTTTAAAACTATAATCCACATTTCCCCCAAATGTTTGGTAAGGTTTCTCACAATTGAACTTTTTTCAGCTGCATGTCTTTATTTTCTTCATTGAATATTTGTTGTTGTTTTTCATTTCATTGAACATTTTTATGGGATGCTCAAGGTTTTCACTAAAAGATTAGTTAGCTATATACAATCAATCATATTAAAGACTGAAAGTTTTACTCATTCATTTCATAATGTACCAACTTTATATATCTAGCTATACTGCAGTTATCACAATTTCACTTTTTTCTATTTAAAATAACAGTAGTAGTGAGTCAGAATGTGATATGGCAAAGTGTTTCACGAGCAGATTCATTTATTTAGCTAAACCATGAAAACCTAGAAAACTGGAAAGCTGGCCTTTACAGTCACTTAACTAATAATAACATTGTGAAGTTATCTAGCATGGAATATATATGTAGCTATACTAGTGACACAGGAAAAAATCTGGAATTTCCTGACTTCAGGAATTGTATAGGACAGTTGAGCGCATGGCCTGTACTTCACATTTCCTGTACCAGGTCAGATGATTTCTGACAGCAGGTCACATATCCTGCATCAGTACAGGTGAACTTTCCTGCACTTTTTCTATAGTACCTACTAGGTCCACCTGGAAGGTTCCTGGCCTGCACCAGTACAGATGAAATTTCCTGCACTTTTTCTATAGTATCTTCTAGGTCCACCTGGAAGGTCCCTGGCCTGCACCAGTACAGGTGAGCTTTCCTGTACTTTTTCTAAGTACCTTCTTGGTCCACCTGGAAGGTTCCTGGCCTGCACCAGTACAGGTGAACTTTCCTGCACTTTTTCTATAGTACCTTCTAGGTCCACCTGGGAGGTTCCTGGCCTGCACTAGTACAGATGAAATTTCCTGCACTTTTTCTATAGTACCTGTGGAGAACCACTCCACATGAACATACTTATTTAGCTACGTTCCGTTTTATATCATTATCATTATTATTGTATTCTAGTTTGCACACCGTGAATCGGGCACTCCTGCTGCAGGGTTCGATGTTCGTCGAACAACTTCGTCCTCGCTCCATCACCTGTATTTATTTGATTGGGCATTAGAACAACTACGTCATACTCACACATTCTATTTAAGCATTGTATCATTATTCTCAGTTTAGTTCTGTCTTAGTAACCAATTTATTAAAACAACTTAAAAGTTAGACTGTCGTTAGCTAACTTGATCGACGGAACTCGAGTGGAGAAGAAGTGTAAGGGTTATAATTCCCTACATTTGGTGGCAGCGGTGGTTCAGGTTGAAGGCAAAGTAAGACCTAGACAACCCAAACTACTCCGAAAAGAAAAATACAGCCAAACTGGAGAACGAGTGCTGGGAGATTAGTAAACAGCGTCGGAACGCTCCAGAGAGACAAGCGATACTGGACGTCTGGAAATTGGACGGTCCATTGCCAGAGATAAAAACCGAAACAGCAAACGAAGGTCCAGTGGAGTGGACAGAATCGTTTCATTTTTCGCCGATTATGGACAAGCGGAGTCTTGGACAAAGGGAGTCCAATGTGACGGAGGATCAGTTGCCTGCAGTGACCGAGGCAATTGGTAGCAATCAATTTGAGATGGCTAGTGTAGAGCCACATAGTGACATGATTACAATGTTTCAGTGTATGATGCAAGAACAAAGACGTCGAGACGAGGAAAGAAAGAGAGATGACGACAAGCGGAATCAGCAAAGACGAGAAGATGAAGAAAGGAGACAAGAAATGCTCACCAAGAAGTTTGAACGACAAATGACGCTCATTTTTCAACATCAGGAAGGTCAGAGGCAAACAGAGCAGGAGTTTATGAAGACTCAACAATTGGAATTACATGAAGCTCAACAAAAGGCAGTAGAACTCAACACTCAAAGGCAAACTTATCAGTCTGTACTGAATAGATTACCAAGATTAACTTCTACCACAGAAGTCATACCTTTCTTTACAGGGTTTGAACAAATGTTAATAGACAATGAAGTTTCAGAAACAAAGTGGCTACAGGCTCTTCAGAGCTGTATTAAAGGGCAGTTGAATACGGAATATTGGAATACATTCACTCCACAACAACGACAGAGTTACCCGGTAGCAAAACAAACCCTAATGGCCTGGCTGGCCTTTTCAGAGACAGCTTGTTTGCAACAGTACTCTATTACCAGGATGAAATGGACGGAGAGTATCCAGCAAGCAATTCATGAATCTACTGTTCATGTGGATTCACTACTTGGCGACACTCCTCCTGAATGCCACAGATTTCAATGGATAAAGGCTAGAACTCTAGCCAAAGTAAAGAAGGAATGTGCTGAAGCTGTCTGGAAATCAAACCCAAAAAATCCTGTGGAGCTAGCCCAAGCTGTCAACAAGTGGGAGGAAACATATGGCAAAGCAGCTAAGACATGGAATATGGGCCAGCATAAATATCAACCACAGCATCAACCAGGGGAGCAGCAACAACAGCAAAGCCAGTGGAAACCATCATCCAACAAAGACAACAACAGTGGAGGACGCAAATGCTGTAACTGCGGAGAAGCTGGACACTTTAAAGCTGAATGTCCAAAACCAAAGACCATTAGTCGCCCACTGAAGAAGGTTGAAATGGACAGACCACTCCAGGGATGGATTTTACCAGGACACATCAATGGGGAACCAGTGCAATGCGAATTGGACAGTGGAGCCAGTATAACGGTAATTCCAGAAAGTGTTCTTAATAATTATTCCTTTGTTCCAACTAACAGGATTTCTCTGAAGTGGCTAGATGGTTATGCAGTAGAGGCACCAACCACTACAGTCAAGCTTGCCATTGGTGATTTCCAAGGTGAAGTAGATGTTGCAGTTGTCACTGATGAGGTGTTACAGCTACCACTAATTGGGAGGAATGTTGGGGAAGCAAATTTGCTTGCACTCATCAGCCTATATGGATGTCAACACCATCCAGAGAATCTCAGCCAGAATAAAGAGCAGGAGATACCAGCCCTGACATTTCCTGTGAGGACAAGACAGCAATCCACTAAGGAATCAGATGGGGAAATAGAAGAGAGATGTAAGGTGGCTGAAGAACTACCAACCTTAGTACAGGCTGACTTACCCAACTACAACACGGAGGAGGTAGTAAGTGGTCAGAATGAAAATAAGGTAATTGAACAGAATGGGTCTGAGGGTATAAGTGATGTAGGTATGTCTAATGATATGGTGGACGAAAATGAAATAGTGGGAAAAGTTAAAAAGGCTGTACAAAAGAATAATGTAGTTCAGTTGGAATTGGAAGGTTTAGCAGGTGTGTGCAAGTTGGAGGAGGGAAGTACATTTAAAAATGAATATGTGAAAGCACTCAGTGAAGATGGTTCATTACATGAATGGAAGAAATTTGCTGACACAAAGCAAAAAGGATTTGTATGGGTTGGAGATATTTTAAAGAAACAAGTTGAGGATGGGCTTGTAGGCACTAGGGAAGTCACTGTAATTCCCAAAGGCTTAAGACAGACAATGATCAGGCTAGCTCATGATCACCAGGCTCATGTTGGGCCTAAGAAAGTTGGTCAATTATTGAGAGAGAATTGCATTTGGCCAGGCATGTTCAAACAGGCAAGGCAGTATTGCCACTCGTGCGACGAATGTCAAAAAAATAATAAGGCTGGAGAATGGAAAGCACCTATGGGTGATACAACTATACAGTCAGAGCCATTTCAACAGATGGCTATAGACTTAGTTGGTCCTTTTACAAGGACTAAGAGGGGATACAAATACCTTTTGACTTGTATATGTCTTGCTTCCAGATATCCTGAGGCTATTCCTCTTAAGTCTATTTCTGCAGAAGAGGTGGCAGAAGGACTACTAGATATTTTTAGTAGATTGGGCACTCCATCTACTATTCTGCATGACCAGGGTACTCAGTTTATGGGAAAGCTTATGAAATCTTTGTGTCAGAGACTGGGAATCAAACAGCTAAACACTACACCGTACCATCCTCAATCCAATGGTTGTGTGGAGAGATTTCATGGTACACTTATACCAATGTTGCGCAAGCTTGATCATCAGGGTCTTGAGTGGGATGATCAGCTCAAATTTGCATTGTTTGCTGTTAGATCAACACCAAATAGATCCACAGGCTATTCACCCTTCCAAATAATTTATGGCAAGAATCTAAGATCTCCTTTGCATCTTGTTTTAGAGGAGTTAGATCCTCATACTGCCAGTAAAGTGAATGTAATTACCTGGGTTGAAGACTTAAATAGAAGAGTAACTTTGATTAGAAAGGAAGTTAAACAAAATGAGATCACAAGTAGAGAAGAAAGGAAGACCAGTTTTAACAGAAAGTCTAAGTTGAGAAATTATAAAGTGGGCGAATTGGTATTAACCCGATATCCTGGACTTCGCAATAAGCTTGATTGTGCTTGGGAAGGACCTTATGAAATAATTGAAGTTCCCAATGACATCCATTTAATTTTGGCTGTCCCAGGTAGCAGAAAGCGAGGAAAAATTGGGAAGAGAGTACATGTTAACTTATGCAAACCATATATTCAGTTGGCAGGTGTTGTTCACAGATTGGTAGTAGCTGCAAATGATGATCCATCATTGGACCAGCCCAAAGTACATCTACATGGGGATGCCCTCTCTCAACAGCAGAGAAAACAGATGACTGATCTACTAAAGAAATGGGAATGTGTGCTTTCAGATTCTCCTGGACACATTAGTGTGCTTCTTCATGATGTTGACACAGGCCAAGCTCCTCCAGTGCGTTCACCACCATATCAACTACCTGATGTTTGGAGAGAGCAGGTCAAGGAGGAGATTGCTAGAATATTGGAGCAAGGAATTATTCAACATTCCACTAGTTTCTGGTCCTCCTCAATTGTGCCAGTTCAGAAGCCTGATGGTAAGGTCAGGTTATGTGTTGATTATAGAAGGTTAAACAAACTTACAGTAGATGACCCATATTATATTCCTCTTGTTGAAGAATTGCTTTACAAAATTGGTAATTGCACTGTACTATCCAAGTTAGACCTTGCAAAGGGTTTCTACCAGGTCTGTCTTACAGGTACAGCCCAGGAGAAGTCTGCTTTCACTACTCCATTTGGCAAGTATCAGTTTGTGAGGATGCCATTTGGTATGAAGAATGCTCCTTCATTATTCCAGAGATTAATGGACACTGTCTTGAGTGGACTGGAGAGTTGCAGCACTGCATATATCGATGATGTACTCATTTTCAGTAAAAATGGTAAGGACCATATTGAAGATGTGTCAGCTGTTTTAAAAAGTCTGCAGGAGGCTGGATTAACTGCTAAACCCTCAAAATGTGTCTGGGGAAAGGCAAAATTGGAATACTTGGGCCATATAATTGGTGATGGTGAAGTTACTGTACCAGAAGCTAAAGTCACAGCAATCAGGGAATATGTCAGACCAAAGACTCAAAAAGATATCAAAGCATTTCTGGGAACCACTGGATATTACAGAAAATTCATAAAAGATTACACAGCAAACGCCAGACCATTAACCGCTAGTTTAAGAAAGTCTGAGCCCATGAAAACAGTATGGACAGAGGATATGGAAATTGCATTTGATACATTGAAGAATGCTCTGTGTGAGGTCTGTACATTAACTATACCTACTGCTGAAGACCAATATATTATCCACACAGATGCTAGTTATGCAGGTGTTGGTGGAGTACTAAGTGTATGCAGAGATGGACAAGAATGGCCAGTTGCATTCCACTCTCGTCAGCTCCGTTCACCAGAGAAAAATTATTCAGCATCGGAAATAGAGTGCTTAGCTATAGTTGACACAGTGCGCCCTTTTGAGGCACACTTAGTTGGACGAAAATTTATGCTGGAAACAGATCACCAAGCTCTTCAATATCTCAAAACAAAACGATCACCCAACAAGCGACTTACACGCTGGGCCCTCTTCCTTCAAGATTTCACTTTTGAAGTTCGCTATAGGCCAGGGACTAGAAATGGAAATGCAGATGGCTTGTCTCGTCAATCTTGGGAAGATGATAAGTGCATGTCGAGGACGACATCAAGTCTGGAGGAGGAAAATGTGGAGAACCACTCCACATGAACAAACTTATTTAGCTACGTTCCGTTTTATATCATTATCATTATTATTGTATTCTAGTTTGCACACCGTGAATCGGGCACTTCTGCTGCAGGGTTCGATGTTCGTCGAACAACTTCGTCCTCGCTCCATCACCTGTATTTACTTGATTGGGCATTAGAACAACTACGTCATACTCACACATTCTATTTAAGCATTGTATCATTATTCCTAGTTTAGTTCTGTCTTAGTAACCAATTTATTAAAACAACTTAAAAGTTAGACTGTCGTTAGCTAACTTGATCGACGGAACTCGAGTGGAGAAGAAGTATAAGGGTTATAATTCCCTACAGTACCTTCTAGGTCCACCTGGAAGGTCCCTGGCCTGCACCAGTACAGGTGAGCTTTCCTGTACTTTTTCTAAGTACCTTCTAGGTTCACCTGGAGTTCCTGGCCTGCACCAGTACAGGTGAACTTTCCTGCACTTTTTCTATAGTACCTTCTAGGTCCACCTGGAAGGTTCCTGGCCTGCATCAGTACAGGTGAACTTTCCTGCACTTTTTCTATAGTACCTTCTAGGTCACCTGGAAGGTCCCTGGCCTGCACCAGTACAGGTGAGCTTTCCTGTACTTTTTCTAAGTACCTTCTAGGTCCACCTGGAAGGTTCCTGGCCTGCACCAGTACAGGTGAACTTTCCTGCACTTTTTCTAAGTACCTTCTAGGTCCACCTGGAAGGTTCCTGCCCTGCACCAGTACAGATGAACTATCCTGTACTTTTTCTATGGTACTGTCTAGTCAACCTGGAAGGTTCCTGACCAGCATAAAATGAATGTTGCTGAATACCTTAATAGGTTCAACTCAAAGATTTCTGCCTGCATTGGTAACATTTCTTGAACTTATACTTTAATTAGCTACTTAGATGCAGACTTCTAGTCTACACTACAATTTCCACGTGAATGGTACAATAACCATTGACTAAGCCCTATACTGTTCTCCTGGCCCGTAAAAAACTAACTTCATTTATGCAAGGTTTTGTAAGATGAGAATTGTATATAAACTCCAAAGTTCGGGTTAGTAGGGTTTGTAACAAAACTACTATTACTCCAGCTAAAAACCCTTTACCAAAATTCATTACCTTGCCTGCAACTTCAAAAACCCTTTACCCATTTTTAATCTCTTTAGACTTGACTGCTATATACCCTGTACCCATACTCTATTAGGGACTATGGCAACTAAAAAAAATACTTCTATGTTATAATTAGCTATCGCTTGAGTGAAAATATGCCCCTCCCCAAACACAAAAATTGTGTGTTGTTGTGTTTATTATTGTTCATAAATTCCTCTACAGCAAGCATAAAGCTCCCACTTTAAGTAACAAATTTTAAAAAAAAATCACGTGATTTTAATGGCACGTAATATACAAATTCCCAACTAGCTAAGTGTGATTATAACAAAACGAAAAAAAAAAGACAAAGTAAACGATTCGTAAAGATTGAGGCTGGGAGAACAATTATAGGACACACAATCATAAGATAAGATTCCTTAGGGATACACAGTGGAACTGCCTTGTTGACAAGGTAGCTTACAAACCTTCCAAACCTGGCTGTAAACTCAATTGTTAAACACCTTGACAAGTCTGTACCGTTCTGCAACCACATTGAAAAAGTCTGCACCTTTTTGGCAACCACCTTGACAAAGTCTGTAACTTTCTACCAAACGCACTTTGATAAGGCTGCAACTTTCTTGGTAGCTAATTTAATAATGTCTGGAACCTTTACATTAACCCACATTGACAACCATAAATAACCACAGTGAAAATTTCTTTTTAATTTCATTTCGATATAAAATAAAAAAATTAATATCAATTTAACAATAAAAGGTAATGTTAAAATGAAATGAATTAAAACTTGAAATAAAATTTCAATTGTTTGTTTCCTTGAATGCTAACTTGGTCACTCCATCTACAATACACAAACAATGTCAATAACAACTGATGGCAAAACAGTACTTTAAAAGACAAAAAAATACAGTCCATTCTCGCTCGTTCAAACCATCTAAAATTAATCATTTGAATTATAGAAAAGTTCAGATATGGAACACATAGAAGAATAAGTACAATAATATAAAAATCAATATAATTACTTTCACTCTGAATGTTAGAGTAGTTCATATAAACGAGGATGCACCATAATGTACTTAGTTACACAAATCGTAACTAATTTCACCATTAAAATCTTAAATTAAAGTATTTATAAAAGCATAATGCATAGATAAACACCCAAAAAGATTCAAAAACTACACTTCAACTGTAATAATGCTATCAAAAAAACAAACAAACATGACTGGAAAAAATTAAAATGTCAGCAGTAGGCATTCTGTGCCAGTGGCTGCATCAGCTAGTTATGCTACCCTTTACCAAATCAATAAATTACCTTACCAAATACATGGTATCTCTTACTAATAAGGTATCTCTTACTAATAAGGTATCTCTTACTAATAAGGTATCCCTTACCTAATCAATGACACGCTCAATCTTTAAACTAAATTCACAACATTTACCAATACTAGCCAATTCCTCAGAATGTAAATGCAGGATTAGCCACACCCACTAAATGAATATAAAAATTATGATCAAAAAGACAAATATCTCAATTGCTGCCCATTCAACACAAATTTTGTAATTATGGAATGATCTACTATTAAATATTATTGTGCTTTAAAAGTGCGAGAAACTGGAATCAGCTTGAATACTTCATAGGGTAGACTTCAGGAAAAAATTAACTAGGAGAATCTCAATAAAACTGGGTTGGTTGGCAACTATATTCTATCTATCATATTTCCAGTTTATTCACTGTATGTTTTCTCCTAAATAATGCTTCTCTCTTTATATAAAATATAATATACCCGACACAATCTATTTACCTAAATCACGTTATTCATAGTATACCCCTCTCGCTTTACCCAATCAATATTCTCTCTTTAACCAATCCATACACTCGCTTTACCCAATCCATACCCTCGCTTAACCCAATCCATACCCTCGCTTAACCCAATCCATACTCTCACTTTACCGAATCCATACTCCCGCTTTACCCAATCCATACATTCACTTTACCCAATCCATACTCTCGCTTTACAATCCATACTCTCGCTTTACCCAGTTCATACTTTACCAAATCCATACTCTCGCTGAACGGGACTCCCCTGTGTATTGAATGGGTTGTGCAAGTGTGAGACAGTGTTAGTCTCTGGCGTACGTACATGGGAGGAGTCACCGTTTAGTGAAAGACCAGGCGCTCACTTGATCTGGCGCAACTATATCTACCCGCAACCGCTGGCGTGAGCTTGCAGTCTTGGGCAGTAGCAAAAGTGCGCACTCTCTAACAGTGGTACTCACTAGAGTTTTCAGAGGTAAGCAACCCTTTTATCATTCAGACATGATACAATATATAGGTATGACTTAGAGCTAGATGACTGTGGTTACAGGCAAATATGAATATCATTAAGTCGGAGCATGACAATTGTGGTATGTAAACATAGAGAAATGTTAAAGGATGACAAAGTTCTTCTTTTTGAATCTTCTATGTCTAAGTGGTCCCAGACAGACTCCCGGGCTTAGCTGAAGCTGCGGGGTCGTCCTCGTTCTCGTCCGGCGAGAATGGGATAAGTTGTGTGACTGCCCTGGTGTATCGTTTGTCTCTGCATTGTAACTTGATTGCACGTACTTGTCCGTCGCTGCCGGGCATTGTTTCGATGATTCGTGCTATGGGCCAAGTCCTTTTCTTCAGTGTTTCATCCTTGATATAAACCAAGTCTCCTTCCTTGAGTTGGTGTTTCTTCTTGAGCCATTTTGTCCTTTGTGTTTGGATGGCTAGATAGCTTGTTAGCCATTGGTCCCACAGATCCTTCCTGAGTCGGGCTACCAGTCTCCATCTGCGGAGTGAGGCGATCTTCCCTGTTGGAGGTTGAGGTGTGGGTGGTGAAGGTCTTCCCACCAGAAAGTGTCCAGCAGTCAGGTACAGTCCTTGTTGAGTCTCGTCTTCGTACAGATGAGTGATCGGTCTGGAGTTAAGTATAGACTCTGCTTCTATTACGATGGTGTAGAGTTCTTCGTATCTTAACGAGTGGGGTTTCAGGTTCTTTCTGAGTAGAAGCTTCATTGCTTTCACAGCCGCTTCCCAGAGCCCCCCAAAGTTGGGTGCCCTAGGAGGGATGTGATGCCACCTTATATTGTTTTCCTGAGCAAAGATGGTGATTGACTGCTTATTTTCTCTTGATTCAAGAAGTTCCTGCAACTCTCGAATCTCCTCCCGGGCGCCCACAAAGTTTGTGCCATTGTCACAGTTTATGTCAGAGGGGCATCCCCGTCGAGCTACGAAGCGGCGTAGGGCAGCCCGGAAGTCGACTGTCGAGAGCGAGAAACACATATCCAGATGTACAGCTTTCGTCGATAGACAGACAAAGACAGCTGCATAACACTTCAAGTGGATGGGCTTACGGGTGTAGCCCTGTCGTATCGTGAAGGGACCCGCGAAGTCAACACCAGTCTTCATGAAGGGCGGAGTCGGGGTAGTTCGTGACATAGGTAGAAGTCCCATCTGCTGGGTGAGAGGGCGTGCGTAGGCACGTTGACAATTCACGCAAGTCCTGCTAATTAACTTCAACAAATTGCACAGGCCAGGAATGAAGTAGGTGGAGACGATGATGGAGTGGAGTGTTGATACTCCCGCATGACTGTGTGTGACGTGAAGTGTCCTGATGAAGAGTTTTGTGAATTTCGACTTTGCGTTGAGTGGGATGAGTAGGCGAGGTTCGGATTTATTCACCGTGTCCCGAACTCTGCTCTGAACTTTAATCAATCCATTGTCCAGTGTGAGGATCGTCTTGTAAAGTGGGTGGATCTCGTGGAGACTCTTGTTGGTCTTGATAGCCGCGAAGACTTCTGGAAACGATTGTCGTTGGGCTAACGTGAACAGTAAAGTTTTGCTCTGATGTATTTCCGAGTGAGAGATGATGTTTGATGTGGTCTTGGTAGAGCCTCGTCTGGCGTTGTTGATGAAGCGTAGTATCCAAGCTACGACTCGTACTAAAGTGTTGGCTGATGAGAATTTCGCCCAGAGGTAGTCCAGGAATCGAGATTGTTGGGTATCTATGTCCATAGATACTGCAACTGTGAGTACAGTAACGGCTTCTTTAGAACGGTTGATCATGGTGACTGGCCATTTGTGAGGAGGCAGGGAGAGCCAGGTAGGTCCTGACCACCATAGAGTGGATGTGATCAGATCTGAAGTCGTAACCCCCCTGCTGGCTAAATCCGCTGGATTTTCCGCTGTGGGAACGTGTCTCCATTTTGTAGAGGGTAGTAGATCCTGAATATGTTGAACACGGTTCGCCACGAAACGGTCCTTGGTGAGTTGAGACGGATGTTTTGGTAGCCAATGTAAGATAATTGCACTGTCTGTCCAAGCGTGTAGATGGTCAGGTGGGATGTCCAGTATCTGACCCGTATGTGATAGAAGTTTGGCCAGAAGGTGGGCACCGAGTAGTTCCGCTTTGGGGATGGTTGTGTGTTTTACTGGCAAGACCCGTGACTTGGCCGTGACCAGTGACGTGTGAATAGATCCATCCTCTTGTACAGAGCGGTAGTAGATGGCAGCTCCATATGCCACGGAGGAAGCGTCGGAGAAGCCATGTAGTGAGATGAATATTGATTTGCCAGATAGTGCTGTGATTCTTCGTGGTATTGGATGTTCGACGATCTTGTGGAGGTCTTCGATCCAAGTTTCCCATTTGTCTCTGATCTCTTGAGGTACAGGTTTGTCCCAGGGTATGTTCTTTTTCCAAGTGTCTTGGAGTAGAATGCGGGCTGTAATGATCGCTGGGGAAAAGAGACCCAGTATGTCAAATACGCCTGCAGTGACTGATGCCATAATTCGTTTGGTGACTTTGGTGTTTCCGTCAATGTTGATGGCAGGTGTCGAAACGTGAAGAGTGTCAGTGTGTACGTTCCAATGTACACCTAGAGCCTTGGGCGTTTGAGAATCAGACAGGTTGAGAGATGACCCGGTCTCCTCGCGCAGACTTGGGGGTGTGAGAGCTAGGAAGTCTTCTGAGTTAGACCTCCATTTCCGCAAGGTCATGCCAGCTTTGTCAAGGAGATTACATAGTTCTGTCCTTATCTTGTTTGCTTCTACTACTGAATCAGCTCCTGAAACGTAGTCGTCCACATAGAACTCTGAATGTATGGCTTTGGCTGCGTTGGGACGAGTCTCTTGATGTAGATCCGCGATGAAATGTAACGTCTGCGTGGCAAGGTAGGGTGAGCAATTTACGCCGAAGGTGACCCTTTCCATCCTGCAGTCGACTATAGAACCAGTGGGCTCCCTGAGGACGAAGCGGTGGAGGTCCCTGTATTCTGGGTTGAGCAGGATCTCTCTAAACATTTTGCTAATGTCTGCTGAGAACCCAATGGCATGTCGTCTGAATTTCACAAGTATGTCGGCCAGAGGAGGGTAGAGGTTGGGTCCGATGTCGAGTGTCTCATTCAGAGAGAAGCCAGACGTGGTCTTGGCAGAGGCATCGAATACCGGCCGAACTTTCGTAGTCGTTGAAGAGTCTTTAAAAACTCCGTGAACAGGCATGTAGTAGCATTGAGAATCATTGAGTTTGAGTTCATTTGAAGGTATGATATGGGCGTGTCCCAAAGATAAGTATTCCCTCAAGGCTGTGTTGAATGCATCCAACTTGTCCTTTGCTGAAAGCGAACGTTCGTTAGCATAGAGTCTGCTTATGGCCTGCTTGCGGGAGTTGCCCAATGGTGGGGCATTGTCCTTAACTGGTAGAGAAACTGAGATACGGTTGTTGACGACTTGAACGTTGTTGTGATAGTGTTGCACCACGCTCTGGTCCACCGGGCTGAGAACAGAAGCCTCAGGAACTTTATCTAGTTCCCAAAGGCGACTCAGGCACTGAGCCAAAGGTGGAGAGGCGGAGGATACTGACAGGACGTTGACTCGTCCGTGCACAGGTCCAATCACACCTATGCCAAAGCAGGTGTCGATGTAGCGGTGTCTTTCGATCTTTTGAACTCGTCCACAGAAGTCCCAGGGGTATTCTTGTCCCAGTAGAATGTCTATATGTCCGCCCATGTCGGGGTCTGACAGTGTGAGCCCTTTCTCAGCTGCGTAGGCAGCTACAACTTCTTTGTCTTCCGGAGACGTAGTGCGGAGACCGTGTGAGACTACTGAATATTCAATAGGTGGAGAGACGAAGTCGGAGTTGATGGACTGAAGTGAAGCGATGACGTAGAACCTTGAGCGAATAGTGCCTGGGTTGAATCCCTCGAAGAGTCTGTCTTGAAGATATCTTTTCAGTTTGAGAGTGGAGGCAAGTTCTTCAGACATGAAGGTTGCGCCGCTGCCGTGGTCGAGAAGTACACAAGCTTTCACATTGAATTCTCTGTTCTGAATGGAGACGACGACTGTGCACACGAAGTTGCCTTTGCTTTCATGTCGTCGCTGAAGTAGAGTAGCTGGGGTGTCGTCCTCGGTCTTCGTGATAACTGACATGGCGGTGTCAGGAGTTGGAGTGGCTGGGATGGTGGAGTTACTAGGCTTCTGCTCTCTGTGCAGGTAAGTGTGGTGACGTTGATTGCAATTTCTGCACGAATGCTTGTTGGAGCAGTTCTTCATGTCGTGGCTGTTGGAGAAACAGTTTAGGCACAGCCTTTTCTCTCTCACTAGTTTATTGCGGTCGTCCACATCCATAGCAATGAATGCTGGACAACGACCCAGCCAATGTGTCTCAAAACAGAGTGGACACTTGGGGTTAGCACGTGTACGTGGAGAAGAAGGTCTCGAGGCTTGCTTGGGTTGAAACGGCGAAGTAGTAGATGACGACGAAGGCGTAAACGTAGTCATGGAGTGTTGTGTGTCAGCCCAAAGAAGTCTTTGTTCAATAAATTGCGTGAAGTCAGCCATTGTGGGTTCCGGTAGTTTCTCGTACAGAAGGCGGTCCCAGTCCTCACGAAGTTTTCCCTCTAGAAAGGGTCTAAGGAAGTGAGGCATGAATCTGTGGAGATCACCTCCTATGTGGGTGTTGAGTGCTCTGTAGTTGTCGAGAACTCGTTCTTTAAAATTGTTGAGTGAAGCAGCCGTACGGTTGGTAGTAGGCGGGTCAGCAACCTTTTGTACCAGGATGGGGATGACAAGTTGAGGTCGTCCATACATCTTGCGTAGAGCTTTGATAAGATCAGGTATAGTTGCTCCTTCTTTCATCATGTCGTTGATCAGTGTTTTCCCTTGAGGTGGGACTATAGCTTGGCTTACGATGGCATACTTGTCCATATCGGAAAATCCATCAGCTCTGTGAGTGAGCAGTGATTGTAGACGAAGCGCGAAGGACTCCCATTGAAGTGGATCGCCCGTGTACTTGGGAATATCCAGAGTCAATGGAGCCATCATGGGCATGACGGATTGTCCTGAAGAAGTGGTCGTAGGGGTAGGTGACGTAGGAGTAGTAGCTGCTGCTAGAGCTCTGCGTAATTTCATGAGTAGGTCATCGATGTCGAGGATGAGTTCCTTGAGTTGAGTGTTGTCAGGTAGACGTAGGACTTTCTTCCTGATGGCATCCCGTGAGTTGGCGAGATCCTTGAATTCAGACGTATGAGTAGATGATAATTCTTTACCGAGGTCGAGTAGTTCGAGTATACGTGGTCGTAAGCAGAGACATTCCGTGAAGATATCGTGGGAGTGTTTGAGAGTATCCAGGTCCATGATGAGACTTGCGTGGATTTCATCGTGTCGTGATCTCTCGGCTTCATTGGCCTCGATGGCCTCTTGGTCGAGAAGTGAGTCGATGTCATCTTGAAGTGATTCGTGTTTGCCGATGTCAGAACGTAGGTTAATCTCCAGGTTGTTGATAGAAAGGTCGGAGACTGCTCCAAGTGGTTCGCCCATAAAAGTGGTCAATTTCTTGGACAACCGAGTGATAGCTCCTCGACGGTGAGCTCTCTGGCGGCGTAGAAGTTCGAGACGTGAATGAGTGACGTTTTCCTCCATGGTGCTGGTTGTGGCTCCCACGAAGTGAAGTTCGAAGTGAAGTTGAAGTCGAAAATAGGAAAACAATCGAGATAGGCAAGAAGCTAACTAATAGCAACTGGTACTGAACTCGACTGATAGTAGCAACAATAGAATAGCGAACGAACGAGTGAAGTTCAACAACTGGTGCTAGTCCGTGACGGGCTCGAAGGACAAAATGAACGGGACTCCCCTGTGTATTGAATGGGTTGTATGAGTGTGAGACAGTGTTAGTCTCTGGCGTACGTACGTGGGAGGAGTCACCGTTCGGTGAAGGACCAGGTGCTCACTTGATCTGGCGCAACTATATCTACCCGCAACCGCTGGCGTGAGCTTGCAGTCTTGGGCAGTAGTAAAAGTGCGCACTCTCTAACAGTGGTACTCGCTAGAGTTTTCAGAGGTAAGCAACCCTTTTATCATTCAGACATGGTACAATATATAGGTATGACTTAGAGCTAGATGACTGTGGTTACAGGCAAATATGAATATCATTAAGTCGGAGCATGACAATTGTGGTATGTAAACATAGAGAAATGTTAAAGGATGACAAAGTTCTTCTTTTTGAATCTTCTATGTCTGGGTGGTCCCAGACACCTTAATTGTGAACGATTAAGCTCTACACATGCAGATGACACCACAATGCAACAATGCTGGCTGTCTATGCTACATGCAAGTCTTTCTTTAGAAGCAAGTAACAGACATCAGTTAGTCTGTCTAAGCCAAAAGCGAATATATCTCAAAAATTGAAAATTGAGTTATTATTTTTGAAAAGTATAAAAAATCTCCATTTAAATGGTCCTTAAATCATATTCTAAATCGCTTCCTACGGCGAGTTACGAACGACAGAAGAGGATAGCCCGAGTAAGCATTATTGGAGAAAACGGCACTTTAAATGTTTAGGTAAGTTTCCGTATTCTAAAATTACCTCAGTATCACGTAGTAGTTTCACAGCAACTGGCACGTGGCGTGGTTTGTAGTCTGGCGTAGCCGACCCTTTACCTTCTGTTATTGGTGGGCGGGGGAAGGAAAGGTTAGTTGTGTTCCGGCGCAACGATAGTTGCGCTCCAATCAGATTGCTTGAATCGGCATATCTTACCCACGAGTCTGGAGAGAAGTGCATTTTACAATGTCTGCGATGTCGACCGCTCGGTCTGAAGTGATGTCCATTTTAAAACTTGGATATCCAGTGAAATCAGAACAACTAGTAGTAATCACAGGGATCTTACGAAGGGATGTTTTTGTTGTTCTTCCAACAGGATTTGGGAAGAGTCTTTGTTTCCAGAGTTTGCCTCTACTATACGACAGACTGTTTCCAGAAGAGGCCAACTCCATTATTATTGTAGTAACACCTCTGACTGCTATAAAGAAGCACCAGGTAAGAAAATAAACCGCAATTTATAATTTTTAGCTATTAAGAATGTTATTTGCAGGTTACAGTTTTGTCCAGAATGGGTATTAAAGCCTGTTATGTTTAATCTGGAGACCAGGATGATGAAAGAATGAGAAAAGGACATTATAAAAGGAGCATATCAAATAGTATATTTCACTCCAGAGATGATTCTGGTAAGTAGAAGATGGAGAGAAATGCTCATAGGAGAAGCATACTGTCATCAGCTTCGAGCTTTCATAATGGATGAAGCTCACACAGTGAAAAAATAGTATGTCACAATACTGTTTCACATATTTTGTAAAAAATATAATTAATTGTTATCTTAAAAAAATCAGGGGAGATACATTTAGGAGGCTACTTCTGAGAATTGGTGAAATAAGAAGCTTACTACCATCACACGTTAATATTATACAAAAACACTCAGAAGAGATATTGCAGTATCATTGGAATGAGAAATAAATTAATTGTTTCACGACATCCTGTGAAATCAAATGTGATGTACTCAGTGGTCCACACTGACTTCACCAAAAGCGACAAGCATGCCCTCGAATGATTGTGTACTGCACAAACTATAGAGACTGTGCAAACATTTATCTGTATTTTAAGAACTGTCTGGGAAACTCGTTTACAGAACCATCTGATGCACCAGATCTCCATAGATTCAGGTTGGTCGATATGTACATGAGCTGCACGGAAGAGATAGTAAAGGAGAGCATTGTAAACCTGTTTACCAGTAATTCTATATTACGTGTCGTAATTGCTACAGTGGCATTTGGGATGGGCATTGATTGTCATGACATTCGCCAAGTTATCCATTATGGATCCCCTAATGACATCGAGTCTTATATTCAACAGACAGGTCGTGCTGGTCATGACAGTCTTCCTTCCTTAGCAGTTCTTTTTAAGAATACTGGCAGAAGGAGATATGTGGATAAGTCAATGACTGAATACTCAAATAATGATGTTGCATGTGGAAGAGATACCTTGTTTCAAGATTTTGATGAGTACTCACGTACTTATGATGGACCTTTATGTTTGTGCTGTGATGTATAACAAAAGCTTTGCACATGTTCACACTGTTCTGATAATCACTTATCTTTCACTTTCATCTTCAATTCAAAAGAAATGATTTTAAAAAAATTCCCATTGATTTATAACATTTTTTTTCAAGATAATATTTTTTTTTTACAAGTGTGATGAAATTCATACTGATGCAAATCATTAAAATTAAATATGATCAATGATCCATTTAATTAAAGTGTCTTTGTCCAATACATGTAAAACATCCCGAGGTGTACTAAAACAAGAGTGACATCTGCCCTGGTTAATTGAAAATATTTTGTTTTTTAGCAAATGTTCGATAATCATGTTGGCATCTTTTGGCACCTTGTGAGCACCAGACACATGGGTAACTCCATTTTCAGTGTCATACGTAGTTGTCAAGAACTGGTACTACTGTTCCCAATGTCTTCCCTATCTTTGTGATTGCCTTCTCAGTTTTATTCGCCCGAAGCCCCTGAACAGCCTCCTTGCACACTCGGTTGAGATGTTCTTGGAATAAGTCACAGGGAATATTGCGTCCTGAAATACTATGAGTATTTACAAATCGACTCCACAGGAGCTCTTGAGACAAGCGAGGAGTGAGCATATACTCATATTGATTCAGCATATTGAGGACTTCAGTGGAATAGTTTTTTCTATTCGAACTCTTGAAAAGTGGTATACGGTATTTCCAATACCGTAGTATTCGTAAGCCATCACCTTCCCGGATGGCATCTGAAAAAACTAAGTAAAATGATCCCACACCAAGGAGCTGTCTGCCATAATCAAAAATCTATTATGTACAAATACATGTAATACATATTAGGCATAAAAATACAGCAATATAGCAGACTATAAAAAGGGAGGGGGATGGATTATGTTAGCATGATAAATAGCTGACCTTGTCTTGCGATGGTGCTGGTGATTGATTGAAATCAAACGAGGCAAATTTGTTCACAACTCCCTCACATATTTCCTGAAGGATTGTCTTTTGTTCATCAGCTTGTATCATCCACAAGTTTTCAGGATTACTTACACTATCAATATCTGGAACGTCAGAAAGTGACTTCATATTTTAAATGTTGGAGTGCTACGACCAAAATATGACACTGCACAATTAACTTGAAGAAATCATCACACTCATTGTACTTCTTTGTAGGATCATCAGATACATTTGATCGCCCAATCAAATTTCTTAATTGATACAGTGTACCATGATCAGCTCCAGAAAAAATAAAATAATAATACTTCCAAATTACCTGTATGAAACATTGCATTATTAAAATATATTGGTAATTGATGTTTAAAAGCAACTTACATCAAGCAAGTTCGTTTTTAGTGTGCCAGTCTTCTGCACAGGGAATTAATCCATCCAGACGAGTGCCACAAGTCAGAGAGTTTACTCTAGTCTTTTGGCTCCTCTAGCTCGTGCTAGTAGTATATGTGGTATTGCTACAAGAGAAAGACAAAAGAAAGACAAGCTCTAGCGAATTTTTAAAAATAGTTACTTTATAGCTAGAACCTTAAGATTGCATACACAGGTGCCCAATGCATTGGAGAAGCATCTAAAATAGCTTTCAGCCAGGACTGCTTCGACAGTACCTCACAGCAGTTGCGTTTATTTCTTCCTCAGCAAAAAAAAAAAACATCGGTTCTCCGTCGAATTTTAAAAAAAGTTACCTTCTTCACAGCAGCTTCATTTATGGATCCAGTCATCTCCAGAGCTTTGTAGAAGCAGCAAAAAATTGCTTGAGCTCAGTAGCCTTCCATAACACATTGAAACAACCGCTTCTTTGCCGACCAAGACTTTGCGGTTGGACTTACTGTCTTCTCCATTTTTTATAAAATCGCCAGTTCAACTGGGGACCTCCCTATTACGTACAGTCTTAGGTAATGCTTATTACATCATAGGATAAAAGTGAGCGTGTCGTGTGACCCCGGTAACTATGCAAAAAAATTTTTTTTTCAAAGTCATTTTTTGGAAGATGGCGTCTAGAAATTACAATGCGGTGCAAGTTTTAGACTTGCTTGATGCTGACTCTAGCGACTCAGGATCAAGCGGAGAGAAGGGAGACGACATCTAGGGCTATAGGAGGCCCTGTATCAGGGTTGGTGGACCAGACCAAAGAAAGGATGGAGTCAGAAATTTCTAAGGCAAGCTTCTGTTGTGGAAGCGACTTATTTATAGCTATATTGAGATAGAGTAAGCGATATACGCAGATTGAGCGACAGGAGCAGAGTCTTCCAGTCATGAAGGAGAGGATACCGGACCTGAGTCTTCCAATGATGAAACACGAATAGGCAGCAGGTTCCAGTGATGAAGAAGAGGAAGTGGCTCCTCCTGCTCCGAGTTCTGGACGTCCTCGCGGTCGGAGAAGGCGGGAACCGAAGAACAAGAGTCGGGTGGATGAGGTAGGGGGAGAGTGGAAGAAAGATGACAACACACCCATTGATATTCCATAATCTTTTGTGTGAAGGACCACAGACTTTGATATTTGTGGCTGCTCCCCCCCCCCCCTGAACATCCCAAAAGTTGTAATATGTATTGTTATTGTCGTTGTCGTTGTCTGTGTTTTTGTGGTGTTGTAGTGGAGCTTCACACTCGATGTATATGTGTGTGCGTGGAGTTGAAATGTTATTCTGGCACTTCCAGATCTAACCGGGGAGGGAACGAACTCGGGGGTGGGGGGGGGGGTCTTTTCCAATCGGGGCTACTATGCCCATGTAAGTTGAATTTCATGTATGTGTGTGTGTGTACACCAGTCAATTTATATTATACATTTATTTTTATGATCTGTATTCACCTGTATCTTCTTTTTTCTAGTGTGTGTGTGTGTATGTGTGTGCGTGCATTTGTGGAATGAGAGAGAGCAACCGTGGACAAACAGTATGTGGCGCTTCCGTATACAACCTGGGAGGGAACTCTGGATCTTTTTGGATCGTGACTACTATGCCCATGTAAGTTGAATTTCATGTGTGTGTGTGTGTACACCAGTCAATTTATGTATAATAAATTATACATTTATTTTTATGATCTGTATTCACCTGTAGCTTCTTTTTTCTTGTGTGTTTGTGTGTGTATGTGTGTGCGTGCATTTGTGGAAAGAGAGAGAGCAACCATGGACAAACAGTATGTGGCACTTCCGGATCCAACCTGGGAGAGAACGAACTCGGGGGTCTTTTTCGGTCTGTGACATCATCCATGCCGGGTAAGTTGAATTTCATTTCAACTTACTGATATTTGGGTGTCCAGCTGGGGCGGAGGGGGGGGGGGTTATGGTACAAGAATGTCAGTGAATAGTAATGACGGGGGAGGGGGGGGGGGCAAATCAGCGAGGCCAGCTGTTATGTTACAAATATCATTGTTGTCTGTGTTTTTTTGGTATTGTATGGAGGTTCCGGATACTAACCTGGGAGGGATCGTTCAGTCTGTGACACCATCCATGCCGGGTAAGTTGAATTCCACATGTGTGCTTGTACGGCTTTTCATTTTCAAATTACACTTTCTCAATACAACGATTGTTTCTGTCATGTACAGTGTGGAGTATACATACCAGGGGTTCATACAGTGGGAGGCTAGCCCTGGGTTCCCCCCTAGAATTTTGGGAGTTGAATAGAAATGAACATTTTGGAAGCATTTATTTTTAGTCTGATGACATTTCAGAAGAATACTTATATGGTATATGCCATTTCACAATGTCCTCAAACGTCAGCTTGAAATATGGCATGTGTTGTGTCAGAATTTGACCAATAATAGTCCCAATATTAAGTCTTAGTTCTATGCTCGACGTTTAGGACAGTATTCACATCCTTGTGGGCGCTCATCAGGATATTCCCTGAGATCAACTCAATTTTCAATTGCACAGGCATGAAAGTAGTGCAATGACTTGTTGCTGTGATCTTCGACTCTCATGAACCTCGCTTTCACTCCTTTGTCAATATTGTCACCAATGAGCTTGTATCGTAGCTGTTTTGGAACGTTTGCCTCACTTGTAGCAGTAACTCCTGCATGAAGAAAATAAAAATGCACCTATGCCTTCAATTATCTGCATATATTCTTACCACAGGATTCCATCCCCTCAGTAGTACTGTGGAGATTCGATTGTGAAGTCAAAATACCTACTTCAACGGTATCTTCATTAGCCAACAATGATATGTCAGAAGACAATGGTGAAAACTGAGGTGTTTGGGCACTAGAAGTGGTGGAGGATGTGGGAGTACCAAGAAGTCCTCCCACATGAACTATGAACTTGCAGAACATTGTATGTGCGTGTATTACTTGTCATGATTCATTTCCTTATTTAGTCATCTCTGTGAGTTGTGGTTCATTTACTGTTAATTGTTGTTGATTGGTCATGTGCTGTTGTTGCTTTCCGTGATGCCAACGTGGATTGTGCCACGTGCTCAGTTTGATCGTCATTGTGTGTCATACTGGGCGGGGCCCACCGTCCTGTGTATTTAAAACCTTCGTTTTGTAGAGTTGTTTCAGTGTCCACATTATACTAACTATTCGTTGTGTACCAATTCGTTGGGTTAGACGCAAGCTGCGGCTTAGCTACTAACATTGGATATTCTGGTGGCAGCGACTATAGCTGTTTCCAGGTGCGTGAGTCCCAAACCCCAAGAATCCGCGGATCAAGGGAGAGGGCCCCGACAGAGGAGTGGGACTCAGAAGTGGACTCTGAACAGGAATCAAACAGCGCATCCTCTGAAACTGTCCCAATCGACTGACTTGATAAAAATTTATCCTCCTGTGAAAACATACATCAAATGAAAGTTGCTTAGTTTGATTGTCGCAACCAACCTCTCCAAGTCCTTCATTAAGATCTGCTACAAGTTTGTCCCTCCAAGTCTTCACCAGTGTATCATGTCCAACTCCTATCAGATTCATTAGCCTGTTAGTTGTTACATGGAACATACACACATTGACCTTCTGCAGTCGTTCATACACCTGAGATAAAGAACATACTAAACACAATTAGCATAGAAACTTTAAAAATTCATACCTGTTTTCCACTACTTCCGGCACGAAGGATCAAAGACAAAATTCTTTGAACCATGCTCATTCTTGAATACCGGAAAATTTCAGCAGAATGGCACTACACATGCCTACAATAGCATCTCTGTTCATTCGAGGTCTACGTCGGCATGTGCAAGATAGTAGCAACGAATGAAGAATTGGAGCATTTAATGAAAGCTCATCTAGAACTTTGCTCCAAGTGAACTTTTTCGTATCAGCTATTTCTTGGCTACCTAAAATAGACTTCGTTTTGAAGCTTATCCATGGTTAGTCCTTTATGCTAGTCGTTCAAAAGCTTTCTGTGGTTACTGTTTCTATGGAAAATTGAAAGGTTTGCTAACAGACAAAAATGCAGATTTAGCTTTTATTGATACTGGAATGTTTGTTTTGAAAAGCATTCTCTCTGATATTAAAAAATCTGGTAAGTTCTCACTAATAGCTGATGAGGCATCAGATGTTAGTCACAAGGAACAGTTTTGCATATCTATTTGATGGGTTGATAGTGATTTTGAAATTGACGAAAGGCCAGTAGAGTTGATACATGTACCCAAAACAGATACCGAGACCTTGACAAAAATTATTAAAGACTGCTTAATTCGTTATAATTTACTTATCACTCAGTGCAATGGGCAAGCATATGATGGTGCTGCAAACATGAGTGGGATTGTTAGTGGAGTTGCAAAAAGAATAGAGCAAGAAATACCTACAGCAATATTTGTACATTGTTTGGCACACACAAATAATCTCTGCTTGAAAACCTTAGCTTCACGGTCTGCTTCTGTACATAATTCCTTGGATTTAGTCATGGGGTTAAGTCAACTAATTTGTTTTTCTCCAAAACGATCTAGCACTGCTTTGCCAACCACGTTTTACTCATCAGTAAAACATTTGTAAACTAATGATTCACTTCAGTTTTACCTGTGTTGTACTGGACAGTAAATCCTAGTAGAACATGCAGTAAACTCTAAAACCGGACCAGTTGTGCACGAATGTTTTACACATGTTTTACTACCTCTACACTGTCCAGTAAAACATGAGGTAAACTATAAGTATTCCAGTACACCATGAGGTAAAACATCCAGTACACTTCAAGTGTCACTCATGTTTTACCGTACCTGTCCACCACTAGTAAACTCTAGCTCACTCAATAGTAAAACATACATAGCAGCACTGGTGTACTTGTGTTTTACTAGGTTTTACTACACTGTACAATCAGCATACTATACCATACTGTACCAGACAACGCCGCGCACCAATACACAAATTCTGGTTAGTAATAAAAAATATATTACATCAAAGGAAAAAAAGGTTTTGGATGATAGTTTGATATCAAAACAAATAATGTCAAAAGTCTTGTGCTCATCATCATTCTTGATCATTGTAGCCAACCTCCATTACTGCTAGAAACATCAAAAAGCATACCCTGCAGCATAATGATAAAGTGGCAATAATTATTACTGAATTCAATTTGCATACTTCAAAATATACTGTAAGTAAATATTGCTAGAACATTAAGTGATAATCAAACAGTTAAAGACATTGATTTATGTAGAAAATGTGCTACATGTCTTTCCCTCCCCACTACATATAGGTGAAGTGTGAGAGGTGTACATGAGTGTATTGTGCTACTATATCTAAATATTCATAGATTCTGATGGTCCCATGCTCAAGCTCACCATTTGTGGATGAGATAGTACTGGTGAGTGACCTACTTAACTGTACCACATTACATGTCAGGAATAAAGGTGGTTAATTTATCTTATATTCTTTAAAAACCCTATCCCATATCGGCACAGATCACAAGTCTAGCAATGAACATGGTTCAAGTACCAACTGATGTGGATCACAAGCCTAGCAGCCAATGAAAGCCTCTGCGACATTATGAAACACAAAGGAACCTCAACCTACCGTCGTGTACATATTCACAAGACTACAAGACATCTGCCGTACTCTCTACTTGAACACAAGTTTAATACTTCACCCATAAGCTTTATTGTACTCCAAACCTCCTCCTCCCCCCCAATAGATAAAACATGAATTCGCAGAAAATATCACCTCTATAGGAGAGCTATACAGCTAAAATATCATATTTTCGTCCTGGTTTCCTTCTTAGCTTCAATTTCTTGTATTCCCTTTTCTCCCTTTCTTATGTGCCATTTTGTTTCTTAAAAAAGTATCAAAATTTTTCATTTTATGCCCAGTTTTCACGTAGACAGTCACAAATAGTATTAAAGTGCAAATACATGGAGACGATGCATTCAGTGCATTCCTATAAAATGTAACAGGTCGTCAAAATGCCAATACATAGGTAGTACAGCATGCATATGGCTGTACAATCAAATGCCTAAATATAGTGTACCAGTATATTGCTGTAATACTTCAGTAATACATCATACACATTGCTTTGGGATGAGCAAGTTTTTCACAAGTTTCACAGGTACTCTTTCACTTTAATACTTTTTTTTTTTTAAAGGACTTAACATTTTACCTTTAAATAGGTAACAATTTTTGTTCTTTGCATTGCGTCCAATATAATTCAGATGTATATTGTGGTACAATTGGTTAGGATATGACTGCTAGTATAGATAGTGCAGTGTATTGCTATAACTGGTAAAATATATGTGTTCAATTGAACAGCCACTAAATGTGACTGTCCATAGGAATCTAAGTATTGGCTGATGACTCCTTACCCATCAGCAACACACTGCTGCACTATATAAGTATTGACATTGTTGATGACTCCTTACCCATCATCAATACACTGCTGCAGTATTTAAGCATTGACATTGTTGATGACTCCTTACCCATCATCAATACACTGCTGCACTATTTAAGTATAGGCATTGTTGATGACTCCTTACCCATCATCAATACACTGCTGCACTATTTTTAAGTATAGGCATTGTTGATGACTCCTTACCCATCATCAATACACTGCTGCATTATTTATGGGAAAATTGGCCTAAACACGGCATTTAAAGTTTTTCATTTCTTCCTACCAGTAGGTTGCACAGGAATTTGGGATGTCATCCTTCAAATCTGGAAGTTGTAGCACAAGCCGTCTTCGCCCTACACACTTCAACAATTCAAAATTGCTGCTCAATTTATTATTGCTGATTTTGAGAAAGTGCCGCATAAAAGAGTTGCTAAGGCTAGGGGGGATGTCTTATATTCTGTATACTATTATCGCGTGTCTCCACACGACACTATAATCAAATCCAGCTGTTGGCGGCTGGCTAGGAGTTAACTGGGCTTCGTTTAAGCCCCTTCAAGAAACTATGCTCGAGTTGTATGGTAATGCCATGAGTACGCGGATTATGTAAACAAATAAGTGCACTAGTTAGATACAGCTACTTTTCCCCGCGGTGAACAGGGGGTTAATTTAGGAATCAATTTAAGAGGGGGTAAGGTTGAGTTTGTGCATCTCAAGAGGGTCACAACGTTCATACCTGTAAAACTAAGATGAGAAAGGAGATGGGCTTCAATTGCCAAGACAAATAATTAGAGATGATCTAAGCTTTGCCTTCACCCTAATTGTTCACCTTTTAACTTTGCTTTTTGCTTATGAAATTTTAAGAATATTTCAAGGGGGTAAAATAGCTTCAACGGGAGACGAGCATCCTCCTCCCAAATGATTCCCTGGCAAATGAACAGCCCATCAAAATATTTCTTGGTAACATCCCGTACACAAGGCTTAATTTGCAAGTGTTCCTAGCCTCGTAGCAGGAGTTCTAGAACTCGCCAGAGCTTACAGCTGCATCATACGCTAGAGCTAACAGTTATTTATCTATTTCCATCATTAAAAAAAAAAGGTGAATTTTGCCGCGTTTAGGCTAATTTTCCCAAAACCGGTCACATTAAGTATTGGCATTGTTAACGACTCCTTACCAATCAGCAATACACAATATTTTACTCCTTATCAACAATCAATACACTGCTGCACTATTTAAGTATTGCCATTATGGATGATGCCTTACCAATCAGCAATACACAATCTCCTCAACAATCAATACACTTTATCTTATAATGACTCCTTACCGGTTGTTCAATTGTACACCCATAATGTAGCTGCACTAACACCTTTGAGGACCCTTTACTAGTACTTATGAAGCAGGCGATAAATAAAAGCTTGAGATACTTAAAAGGCGGGAAGGCCCCACAGGGTAGAATACATTCAACCCACTGACAATCAATCTACCACACCCTCACTCCTTATACTCCACCCACACTAGTATCTCACACTCCACCTCACACACACAGCTCATACTCCACCCACACATGCCCCACAATCCAACGCACATGTTTCTTACTCCACCTACACATGTCTCACACTTTACCTACACACCTGTCTCTCACTTCACCCACATACATTACTCACTCTCACATAGTTGAAGTTGAGTTGGTGTGACCATAAATGCAGTAAATGATCAATGCACTCATGGATGCAATTAAGGTATCTCATAATCAACTCAAATTAACTCATGAGGATTAAGCAAAAGTCTAAATTGCACTAGAAAACTGAGGATATTTCTATTGCAGATTCTTGCAATATATAAAAGCACTTCTGCCCCAATTTTCTTTTCCTTTCTTTTTGTTTTGTTTTTTGTTTTGTTTTTAACCAAAACCTATCCAATGTGCAAGTCCCATTTTCTGTACAACCTCTATTTGTAGTATAACACTTCCTATGCATCATTCATCTGGACAGACTACAGTGTCCCATACTCCACCCATACATGTAGCCCTAATTCAAACTCTACCCATTCACATGAACCTATGTGCCTATGCAATGTCACGTGATATGTATGTTTAATTCCAATAAACACAACACACACACACACACAAGGCATGGATTGCACTTAGTGCTTGTGCTTATAAGTACTTTAAAACTTTTTAATACAGAAAAGTGTCCACAATACATTAGTTCAATATGGAAAGGTCCACAATATATAAGTTCAATATGAATTGCGTCCACAATATATTACTTCAATATAGATAGAGGTCCACAATATATCTGTTCAATACGGAAAAGTGTCCACAATATATTAGTTCGATATGGAAAAAGGTCCACAATATATAAGTTTAATATGGAAAAGGGTCCACAATATATTACTTGAATATGGATAGAGGTCCACAATATATTAGTTCAATACAGAAAAGGTATAACTTCAATACGAAAAAGTGTCCACAATACATTAGTCAATACGGAAAGTGTTCACAATATATTAGTTCAATATGGAAAAGGGTCCACAATATATTACTTCAATATGGAAGTGTCCACAATACATTAGTTCCATATGGAAAAAGGTCCACAATTTATAAGTCCAATATGGAAAAAGGTCCACAATATATAAGTTCAATATGGAAAAGGGTCCACAATACATTACTTCAATACAGAAAAGTGTCCACAATACATTAGTTCAATATGGAAAAAGGTCCACAACATATAAGTTCAATATGGAAAAGGGTCCACAATACATTAGTCAATACGGAAAGTGTTCACAATTTATTAGTTCAATATGGAAAAGGGTCCACAATATATTAGGTCCACAATATATTACTTCAATATGGAAGTGTCCACAATACATTAGTTCAATATGGAAAAAGGTCCACAATTTATAAGTCCAATATGGAAAAGGGTCCACAATATATTAGTTCAATATGGAAAAGGGTCCACAATACATTAGTTCAATACAGAAGTGTCCACAATACATTAGTTCAATATGGAAAAAGGTCCACAATATATAAGTTCAATATGGAAAAGGGTCCACAATATATTAGTTCAATATTGAGAAGGGTCCACAATACATTAGTTCAATACAGAAGTGTCCACAATACATTAGTTCAATAAAAAGGTCCACAATATATAAGTTCAATATGGAAAAGGGTCCACAATACATTACTTCAATACAGAAAAGTGTCCACAATACATTAGTTCAATATGGAAAAAGGTCCACAATATATAAGTTCAATATGGAAAAGGGTCCACAATACATTAGTTCAATATGGAAAAGTGTCCACAATCGACCTACGCAGCCCCTTCAACACTATGAAAAGGGCCCGTCCACCACAATACCCTATCCTGTCTCCCACCACGCCACCGGAAAGGCCCCCCCGTCCCCCAATACATAGTCAAAATATGGAAAAAGGTCCACAATATATAAGTTCAATATGGAAAAGGGTCTACAATATATCCATTCAATATAGAAAAGGGTCCACAATACATCAGTTCAATACAGAAAAGGGTCCACAATACATTAGTTCAATACAGAAGTGTCCACAATACATTAGTTCAATAAAAAGGTCCACAATATATAAGTTCAATATGGAAAAGGGTCCACAATATATTAGTTCAATATGGAAATGGTCCACAATATAATTAGTTCAATATGGAAATGGTCCACAATATATTAGTTCAAAATGGATTGCAGTCCACAATATATCCATTCAATATGGAAAAGGGTCCACAATACATTAGTTCAATACAGACAAGGTGTGGGCTCCCAAAGCAAGGAAGCCCACATTCAGGAAGGAGAAGACAGAGAAGCAGAGAAAGGAGAAGATAGAGAAAGATAAAGAAAGAGACATATGTGTGGACATTGATATTATTTTATGTATTCAATCTTGTGGATGGATGTGTTGTGCGCATGTTCTGTAGAGTTGTTTGTGAGCAGTCGTATTTGTTTCCTTTTATGGTCATATTGTCTTTGAGTGCCACGTGTTGTGCATTCATGAGAACGTTTCGTGTACGTGTTCGTTTCCCGTGGGTGGAGTCATACATTTCATATAAAACCGCCCACAATCATTCTTGTACTTCAGTCTGTTCTATATCAAACTTAAGTTAGCTTAAGAGAGATTGCTTCAGCAGCAGGCCTGGTGGCAGCGTACTATAAGCTGATCACTGGAGTGCGCGAGCTTGTCACGAAAGCTCTTAGGAGCCCAGAGCCCCCCACATTTTGGTGGCAGCGGTGGGATCTGCGGGCGAAGACATTCCCCCCAGTTCCAGAACTCACGGTGAAGACATTTGCCTAAGATCAGAACCAGCAAGGAAGACATTCCGAATCTTATCAGGAGACGTCCTGAGCCAAGGGAGATATCCCCACCTACTTGAGGAAGATATTCCAAACCCCAACCGTCTGCGGACAACCGGCGCTTCTTGCTACAGCAGAGGAGGCCAGCAACTTGACCTTGCCACGGCAGAGGATCATTCGGTCGACGGATTAACTCAAGACAAGGACCCCCATATCTTGTCGGAACAGTTTGAACTGAGTGTGGTGTCATTTTTTTCCTGAAGTGTGAAATTGAGGTCTTGTTTTATTTTTGTAATTTATCTATTGTAATAGCCATCCAGTTGTGTCATTTATTTTTATATTCTTTGTGTGCTGTTGTCTGTAGGACTTTGACGGACGTCTGGGTTACCGGCTCATGTCAGAGCCCGGACAAGTGGAAGAGAGGAAGAAGGCGGCCACAAGAAGGTTGCCAGCTGTTGGGACTGGCGATCAGCCCTACCGTCCCTCACACAGGCCGACTGCCTCTGGGAGGTCCCCCTACCCTACGCACCCCGCTGACGTGTCGTACACGGAACAGGTGCTCTCGGAAGAGGAAGGTGAGGTGGGAGAAGTAGAGGAAGAGGTGGCGGTAGATCAGAGGAAGGTAGTAGCTGGGCGGAAGAAGATGGCTAGAAGGTCTGAGGAAGTTGATTTGGCTAGTCTCATGAAGATGATGATAGACAGAGATGAGAAGTGGCGAGAGCGAGACGAGAAGAGGAGGCAGGATAGTGAGGACAGGAAAAGGGAGGAGGAAGCTGCAAGAGAGAAGAAAAGGGAAGAGGATGAAGCTAAGAGACAAAAGGAAAGGGATGTGGATTTAAGAGCTTTGGAGGAGAGGTTGAGACGGGAGGAAGAAAATAGGCAGAAACGAAGGGATGAGGCGTATGCTAGGTGTAGGGATGAAGATGATAGAAGGAGGAGAGATGAACTTCAATGTAGAAGGGATGAGGAAGATAGGAGGAAGACTAGAAGAGAGGAGGAAGATAAGGCTAGGGAGAAGAAGGAATTATTGCAGGAGAAGTTGAAGGGGTTAGGTGTGTATAAGGATGGGAGTGAGCTGGGAGCTTACTTAGAGAAATTTGAAAGAATAATGAGAGAGGGTGAGATTGAGGACAAGTTTTGGGCGGAGAGGCTATATCCTAGGCTACCTGAACGACTGTGCGTGAGGGTGGCTCAGTTAAGGGATGATGGGTCAGTGTATGCGGAGGTGAAGGGAGTGTTGTTGAAGGCGGCGGGTGAAACTGCCATCACTTATGGCAATCAGCTATTCGATGCCACGAGACGTTTAAGGGAATGAGTGCGAGTGGTATTGTCGAGTGGATGCAAAGAACTGTAAAGGGTACTTGTCAGGGGTGCAAGAACTTAGAGGAGGGAGTTCTGGCCACTGCCATGGCGTTGACCAGAAGAGACTCCCCCAGAGTGTGAAGATGTTCCTAGAGAATAGGGTTAAGTTGGGGAGATTACAGGGAAGCTCTAGAAGACTGGATGGCAGGGAGGCAGAAAGGAAATTATTTCAAACCGTTAGGTGGTAGTTTTGTTGAAAGTAATAGAGGATTTAAGAGTGGTTATGGGCGCGATTTTGGGAGTGTGAGTGGTGAAAGGAGTAATAGTAGTGGAGAGAGAGTGAGTAGTGGAGGAGTCGGTAGCTACGTCACATGCTTTAACTGTGGCGAGAAGGGCCATAGGGCTAGTGAATGTAAGAAGAGTAGTGCGAGACCCGGTGGGAGTGGTTATGCGCCCAGGGTTGTTACCTGCTATAATTGTGGGAAGGTAGGCCATAGGAGTCCAGAGTGTACAGTCAAGAAGGGTGTGATTTCTGTAAAGAAAGAGGGAGTACCGAGGAAGATGTCGGTTCTGATAAACGAGAGCAAGTCAGGAAAATCGGGAAATGTGGCTATGGGGTTAGTCAATGGAACTAAGACTGAGGTTTTGATCGATTCTGGGGCAGAGTTGGGGTCTGTACCCAAGGCATTAGTGCCAGAGCAAGTTGTGCTATGTAGTGATGTGTTAGTAAAAGGTTATGGTGGGAGTGAGAAGAGCTGTAAGAGCTTCATGAGCGAGTTTATAATTGGAGGTTATAGGAAAGCGGTTAGGGCAATCATAGACGAGAGTGAGATGCCGGGAGTGTCATGTATTGTTCCTTTCTCGTTGACAAATGGGGAGGAGTCTGAAGCCTATAAGTGTGCTATTCAGGACTATGTGTCCGGTGAGAAGGTGAACATGAATGTTCTGACTAGGAGTATGGTCAGGAAGGAGGAGGAGTTATATAAGAGTGAGGAGAATGTAAGTGTGAACGACTTGTGGAGTGTGGTCACTCCTGAGAGTGGGAGTGGTAGTGTACTGGAAACGGTGCAGGGAGCGAGTAGCCAGCCCGAACCCTTAATTATGCCTGAAGATGTGAGTAAGGTGGGGGAGGGACATGGGGTGGATGAGGTGGAGGCTATGCCGAAACCAGTCGAGCCCCAGGTGAAAGCAAGTGTTGTGTCAAGCGCTAGTGAAAGTGTGAGTGAGTCGGAATCCCCTTGAGGAGTTGTTACAATTGAGTGGCGAGGAGGCTAGGTTATGTGAGTTAGCCAGTGAGATTGGCCCTGTGAAGGAGGGGTCAGACGGAATGGAGTTCAGGAATGAGTTGTTGAAAGATGAGAGTTTGAAAGATTGGCAAGAACTGGGTAAAAGAAATGAGAGGGGATTTAAGTGGAAGAAGAATATGTTAGTGATGTGTATGTATGTCACCTGGGAGCAATTCAGAGATGTATTGGTGTTGCCTAGAAGTTACCGAGCCAGAGTGTTGGAGTTAGGGCACAAGAGAAATGGGCACTTGGGGGTGGAGAAGGTGAATGCCATGATTGTGAGATATTTTGTTTGGCCGGGAATGGCGAGAGACATAGTAGATCATTGTACTAGCTGTGTGGTATGCCAGAGAAGAAGTAAACATAAGCCCAGACGTGCTCCAGCTGTGGAGAGACCAGTGTTGACTGAGCCCTTCGAGTTGGTTGCAATCGACCTTGTAGACCCTTTGCCTAAGGTAAGGGTGGGTGTAGATACCTACTGACGTACGTGTGTCTAGCCACTAAGTGGCCTGAAGCAGTGTCTCTGAGAAGTATAATGGCTAAGGCTATGGTTAAAGGGTTGTGGTCCATCTTCTCGAGGACCTCAATACCTGAGAGAATACTGAGTGATCAAGGGAGCCAATTCTGTGGGAAGGTAGTTAGGCAGTTGTGTGAAATGCTGGGAATCCAGAAGGTGAGAACGTCTCCATATCATCCAGAGAGTAATGGCGCCGTTGAACGGATGCATGGCACCTTTAAAGCTATATTGGGAAAGTGTGTGAGTGATAGGGTTGACTCATGGCACCTTTAAAGCTATATTGGGAAAGTGTGTGAGTGATAGGGTTGACTGGGTTGGTCAAATCAGTTTTGTTCTGTTTGTGTTGCGGCAGATGCCACACGCAGATTCGGGATTTAGTCCCTTTGATTTAGTTCATGGCTTCCATGTGAGGACACCGTTAGATGCCCTGTATCATGGGTTAT